>JACCDH011175580.1_pt1 | contig 57221 bp, 56 predicted proteins | sample 7442481 | NCBI WGS metagenome assembly JACCDH01 (sample SAMN15323433, study PRJNA562643) | freshwater metagenome | isolation source: river surface water | place: USA:Blue River Watershed | collected 2017-08-15
CAGGAGCGTCTTGCGTTCGGGCAGCCGTTTCTTTTAGATGGGATTGAGTTTTTGTTGGTGATGGTCGGCGCCTATGGCATCGGTGAGGTACTGACTCGGCTGGGCGCTGGCTATCCTGCGGACGCGGTAATTGATCCCGCAACAAAGACTAAGCGATTTGAAACCGCGTTTCCAAGATGGTCGGAGATCTACCCCAAGCGAGGCAGCTTTGTACGTGGTACTGCAACGGGTGTAGTGGTGGGCCTCGTTCCAGGCGCAGGTGCGACCGTCTCGTCTTTCGTAGCCTATGGCTTGGAGCGGCAGTATGGAAAGAATGGCGCAGCACTGGGAACGGGCGCACCTGAAGGGATTATTGCTGCGAAATCCGCGGCTACCGCCTCCGTAGGGGGTGCGCTCGTGCCGTTATTAACGATGGGAATTCCCGGTAGTGGTGCAACCGCAATTATCTTGGCTGCATTCCTGCTTCATGGGATTCAGCCAGGACCGCAGGTCTTTGTTAGCAGCTCAGCCTTAATTTATACAGTTTTTGCATCGGTATTTATCAGTGTGATTGGAATGTGCATTCTGGGGTACTTTGCGATCAAGCCCTTAACGAAGGTGCTCGATGCTCCCGAGGCGGTTGTATCAGCATTTGTGGTGATGTTTTGCTTTGTTGGCGCTTTTGCTGCCCGCAACAATATGTCGGATCTCTATGTGATTGCTGCCTTTGGGCTGATTGGGTTTCTGTTTGAGCGATTCAAGTTTCCGATTGCACCACTGGTCTTGGGTACGATCCTTGGCCCACTCGCAGAAGATAACTTTATGACCACAATGGTAAGTTTCAGTAATGACTGGACCATATTTTTTACACGCCCAATTAGCCTGACGATCCTCGTGATTGCCGCGATCGGGGTGTTCTATCCTGCCATTCGGGCGACGACGCTCAAGCGACGCGTACCCTCGGATGGGGGACCTTCGTCGTCGTGATTATCAGGAGTCTTCGGATATGGTGCAGTCGGTAGAGTCTTCTTTAAACCCTGCAGAGATACAGGTTGGGGGCCTGATCCGCCGTGCGCGGGCCGCCCAAAAGGCGATTGAATCGTACGATCAGGGGCGGGTGGATGTCATGGTGGCAGCCGTGTCGTGGGCCATTCTTGAGCCTCGCCGTAATCGCCTATTGGCCGATCTCGCTGTTCAAGATAGCGGTATTGGTAATGCAGACGATAAGTTCGCGAAGAACTTTCGTAAGACGCTTGGGCTGATGCGGGATCTCGCGCATGCGAAATCGGTGGGGGTTCTTCGGCACGATGCCGAACAGGGGATTACGGAGATCGCAAGGCCGGTTGGAGTGGTGGCGGCAATTACGCCATCGACGAATCCGGGCGCGACCCCGATGAATAAGATTCTGAATGCCTTGAAGTGTCGTAATTCAATTATCGTGGCGCCCTCACCTAAGGGTGCCTCCACCTGCCAGAAGCTTCTGGAATTCGTACATGCTCAGCTCGATCGTGTGGGTGCACCACGGGATCTTGTGCAGATGTTACCGCTGCCCATTTCGAAAGAGGCGACTCGCGCCTTGATGGCCCAGGCCGACTTAATTGTGGCGACTGGTTCGCAGGCAAATATCCGTGCGGCTTACTCGAGTGGTACACCTGCCTTTGGTGTGGGGGCTGGTAATGTCGCAGTGATTATTGATGAATATGCTGATACTTTAAACGCGGCAGCCCAGATACAACGGTCAAAGACCTTCGATAACGCGACGAGCTGTTCAAGCGAGAATGGTGTCGTGATTGTTGAATCGGTATATTCGCAGGCGTTGGCGGCGCTGCAGTCGGTGGGCGGCGTGTTGTTGACCGATTCCGATCGGCTTCGGCTGAGAGAATTTATGTTCCCCGCAGGCAGGCTCTCCTCTGCGGCAACCGCCCAGTCTGCGTCGACAATCGCAGCTCGCGCGGGACTCGAAACACCCGGGGCTCGGGAGGCAAAATTTCTGATGGTCCTCGAGACTGACGCAGGGCCTGACCATCTGTTCTCCGGGGAAAAGTTAAGTCCTGTGCTTGCTGTCTGGCGTGTGTCTGATTTTCAGGCGGCGATATCACGGGTGGCATCAATCTACCGCTATCAAGGCGCTGGGCATTCCGTGGGCCTGCATACCGCAGCAAGCGGGGAGATGATGGAGTTACGTGCTCAGCGTCTCGCGCAGGATCTCCCGGTTGCGCGGGTCATTCTTAATCAGGCGCATGCGATTGCGACGGGGGGTAGTTTTGATAATGGGCTACCGTTCTCGCTATCCATGGGCTGCGGGACATGGGGCAGGAATAGTTTTTCTGACAATATGAATTACCGGCATTACATGAATATCACGCGGATCGCCCGTCGAATCCCGGAGGTCGTGCCGAGTGTCGAGGAACTGCTCGCCCCGTATTTTGATGTCTATGGGAAATAAGGAAGTGAATTCAGTGAAGCAAATGAATTCAACGAGTCAGATGAATTCGATTGCCGCAGTGCTTCAACATTGGGCAACGATCACGCCGAACGCAGTGCTGCTGATTGCGCCGGAAACCGAGCGGCAGCTTACCTATCAGGATGTTCTTACTCAGGCCCAGGCCTTAGCTAAGGCGCTCCACAAGATGGATGTAAGTCCCGGTGCCCATATTGGTCTTGTGCTTCCTAATGGTCTGCAGACCTCGAGTTTGTTTCTCTCGGTCATGGCGGCAGGCTACGTGGTTACACCATTTAATCTTCTGGCGCAGACAGAGCAGCTAAGCTGGGTGATGAATCACAGCGATTGCGCTGTTATTTTCTATGGTCCTGGGCAGTCGGCAATCGTCAATCAGGCAGCGCGAGCATTGCAGCGGCCATGTCGGCTAATAGAGATTGATCCTGATGCACAGCAGATCGATCTTGAGGGTCTTACGGGGACTCGGTCAGCACCAATGGGTGTTTCAAACAACGGCCTCGGGACTCTCCGCGCTACTCAATTAGCGGTCAATCCCGAGCAACCCGCCTTACTCATGTATACCTCGGGCACCACTGGGATACCGAAAGGCGTGCGACTCACGCATCAGAATTTGTTACATGCGGCCGAATCTGTGAGCAAGTGGCATCAGCTGACCCCAGAAGATCGGGTTCTGAGTTCTCTGCCGATCTATCACATCAACGGCCAATCGATTGCAACGGTAACGCCTTTTTATTCGGGCGGAAGTATCGTCTGTGCTCAGAAGTTCTCGGCCTCCCAGTGGTGGCCTACGGTATCGAAGTACCGTTGTACATGGATTAATATGGTTCCCACCATCATCGCGTATCTGCTCAATGCGTCCGAGGATGGCCGAACACCGAGTCGGCAAGAGTTGCAGAGCCTTCGGTTTGGCCGCTCTGCATCTGCGCCTCTACCGCCCGAGCATCATCGTGCGTTTGAAGAGCGTTTCGGTGTCCCCGTGATCGAAGCAATGGGCATGACGGAATCGGCTTCGGTCGTATTTTGTAATCCACATGATTCTCGTAGGCGCTATGGAAGCCCTGGGCTGCCCTGCGGTGTTGAGGCAAAAGTGATCGCACCCGATGGCCGCACCCTCGCTAGTGGAGAGACCGGTGAGCTGTGTTTGTCGGGCGCCAACGTTATGGCGGCGTACTACAAGGCAGAAATTGAGAGTGCGAAGGCATTTGATCCTCAGGGGTGGCTCAAGACGGGCGACCTTGGCTTTCGGGATTCAGATGGATTTTATTTTGTTACGGGACGCTTGAAAGAGCTCATCATCAAAGGCGGCGAGAATATTGCGCCCCGTGAGATTGATGAGATGCTATTGCGACATCCTGCAGTGCTGGATGCTGCGTGCGTCGGTATTCCTGATCCAAATTACGGGCAGGAAATTCTTGCCTGCATAATTCTGCGAGAGGGCGAACGGTGTTCTGAATCAGATATTCGAGATTTCTGCCTCGAAAAGCTTGGCAGATATAAGACCCCTAAGAGCTTTCAATTTGTGAATGATCTCCCTCGCGGGCCCTCTGGCAAGGTGCAACGTCTGAAGCTATTGGAATTGTTATAGTCCGGTCATGAATTGGTTACCAATTGCGCGCTGGTCGGGCCAGTGGAGGCAGCCCGGAACCCTGCGGGCTGATTTATTAGCGGGTCTCACGGGTGCGATTGTGGTCTTGCCTCAGGGCTTAGCCTTTGCCACTCTCGCGGGTATGCCTCCGCACTATGGGCTCTATGCTGCGATCGTTCCTTGTATCTTAGCGGCCCTCTTTGGCGCAAGCCGGCTCATGGTGACGGGGCCCGCCAATGCGATATCGCTCACGACTATGGCGCTGATCGCACCCTTGGCGGTTCCTGAGTCTGCCCAGTATGTAAGTTACGTACTAACGCTGAGTTTTCTAATTGGAATCCTTCAGATTGCCTTTGGCCTGGGTGGACTAGGGAAGTGGGTCGAGAGGGTTCCGCACTCTGTCATTGTTGGATTTACAGCTGGCGCAGCACTCTTAATCATTAATAGCCAGGTCGGGACGCTGCTCGGAATTGATATCCCGCGGGGATCCTCGGTGCTGGATACTGGTGCGTTTGCGGTGCGCGCAATGTCTGAGAACCGCTTGGACTGGCCTGCACCGCTCTTGGTACTGATCACACTTATCGTGATGCGCGTTTGGCGGCCGCTGAATCGGTTTGTTCCGGCGATGCTCATTGCGGTAATTGTCGGCAGCGGAATCGCTTTTTTAATTGAGCAGAGTATCAGTTCAGGGTTTACCTTTCGCCGTGTGACTCCAATACCCGCAGCGATCCCACCACTTTCGTTTCCTGATTTTCAGATGTCAACGATTTCGGCTCTTTTTGGCCCGGCCTTGGTGATGGTCCTACTGGCCTCAACTGAGGCGATGGCTATTGGCCGTGCCTTAGCCCTCAAGCGACAAGACCACTTCGATGCAAATCAGGAATTTATCGGCCAGGGAATTGCAAATGTCGGGGGCGCATTCTTTTCAGCCTATCCTGCGAGCGGTTCGTTCAACCGATCTGGCGTTAATTTTTCTGCTGGAGCAAGAACGCCGCTATCGGCAGCCAGCGCAGGAGTTTTTCTTGTTCTAATTCTTTTATTTGTCTCCCCACTGGCCGTGCTACTTCCCTATGTCGTGATTGCGGCTTTGTTACTTGCAGTTGCATGGGGCTTGATTGATGTCCGGCAGATTCGCCATGAATGGAAGTCGGGCCCAGTCGAATCCATCCCCATGGTGGTTACGGGGGTAGGAACCCTCCTACTGTCTTTGGAGTGGGCGATTCTAATCGGGCTTTGCACTGCACTGATTGCGAGAAAACTATTCGGCGGCCGAGGGCAGTCCTCGGCCGATTCCTAACGGTTAGACGTCATCAGGCGGTCTTGGACATTGCGACCAAGACCGTTCTGACTTTCTCCATGATCTCATCGATGTGGTGTTTCTCGGCAATAAAGGGTGGGCCCATGATGATGGAGTCTCCGGTCGCCTTCAGATTAACGCCCGCATCGTAGAGTGCCTTCTGGGCCGCGTGGCCGCGGGCTCCCGGCGTTTGATTTGCCTTCAACTCAATCGCCGCCATCATGCCGACCCCACGGATATCAACGAGGCCAGGAATATCTCTCATTGAGAAAACGCCATCTAAGAAGTAATCCGACATTTCCGCGGCACGTTCAATGAGCTTTTCTTTCCGGAAAATCTCCATCATTGCTAGCCCGGCCGCGCAGCTTGCAGGATGGGCTGAGTAGGTGTAGCCGTGGAAAAATTCGATGCCACGCTCTGGGCCAGAATTGGTGATGGTGTCGTAGATCTCTTGTTTTACGGCAACTGCACCCAGGGGCTGGGCTGCATTGGTCACCGCCTTGGCCATGGTGAGCAGATCCGGCGTGACATTGAACTTCTGCGCCCCGAAGGCTGCGCCCATCCGACCCCAGCCCGTAATGACCTCATCAAAAATTAGAAGAATTCCATTCTGGTCACAGATTTCACGCAGCCGGTTTAGGTAACCCACGGGTGGTGGCAGGCATCCGAATGAGCCCGCTGCGGGTTCCACAAATACCGCTGCGATATTCTCGCCACCGACGAGGGCGCAAATTCGGGCAAGATCTTCTGCGAGATCCGCCCCTTTTTCAGGCTGACCTCGGACGAATTTGTTTTCTGGCAGGGCCGTATGTCGCATGAAATGTACGCCCGAGAGACCGACACCGAATGCCCGACGGTTATTGACCATACCGGATAAGGCTACACCGCCCATATTCACACCGTGATAGGCGCGCTCGCGAGATACAAAATACTGCCGCTGCGCCTGGCCTTTAGAGCGGTGATATGCCAACGCAATCTTCATTGCGGAGTCGACCGATTCCGAGCCCGAGCAGCAGAAGAAAATTCGATTTAAATCTCCAGGGGTATAGGTGGCGATCTGCTCAGCAAGTTCAAACGCCTTTGGGTGCGACCGGGTAAAGGGCATTGTGTAATCGAGCGTGCTGAGTTGTTCGTAGACCGCCTGGGCAATCTCAGGCCTGCAGTGTCCGGCCGCAACGCAGAACAGCCCGGCCGAGGCATCGATAGCCTTCTTGCCGTCAGGCTTATAGAGATACATGCCTTCGCCGCGGACGAACATCCGCGGATCCGTCTTGAACTCTTTATTGGGTGAGAACGGCATCCAGTAGTTCTGGCGTGCCTCGACATTGATTACCGGATCTGAGTGGCCCATCAAAAACCCCCTTAGTGTTTTGAAACAATGACTGAAACGCGACGGCCGCGATGCTTCGATTGTATTGTCCTTGGGCTTTCCTCAGTGTGGTGGCCTCGTGTTTACCCTGACGTCCTCGGGGATATTCCCCTGAGAGCCTCGTAGATGGTGGTGTTGCGGCGATTTGGCCCGCCGCCACCGGATTCTGGATCACTTTGAATAACCAAACTGGACCTACTGCGCTCTGCGGCCCTTACCCTAGTGTGAGCCTGGTCAGAGGGCTACACGGGGGGCTTGAAAGGGGGGGGCTTGTCCCTGAGTTCTTGGGATTAGCACCGATGCTCAATGGCCGACTTTATGGTGTAGTACAGGTTGTTGTATTCATTAAATCTTGTGGTATCGAAATTACTTTCCGGGAGTTTGATATGAGGATAAATACGATTCGACGCGGCCTGATTAGTGCGGTGGCCTTGAGCGGCCTGCTGATCTCGACGGGGGCCTATGCCCAGAAAAAAGAAGTCACATTTGCCCACCAAGACATGGTGGTTCCCCTTCGGGTCTTGATGGAGTCGGGTGAGCTTGAAAAACAGACGGGTTATAAGGTGAACTGGCGGATGTTTGGTGGCGGCGGCGATGTCATCAAAGCCATGGCGAGCGGCGATGTACAGATGGGCGAAGCTGGATCAAGCCCCGTCACGGCGGCGGTCAGCCAGGGTCAAGACATTAAGCTCTTTTGGATCTTGCTGGACATCGCGGATGCGGAATCTCTCGTTGCCCGCAACGGCTCGGGCATCAATAGCGTCAAAGACCTAAAGGGCAAGAAGGTGGCCACACCGTTCGTGTCGACAGCCCACTATCAGCTCATGGCAGCGATGAAAATGGAGGGTCTCGACGCCAAGAGCGTAAATGTGATGAATCTGCGTCCGCCAGAGATTGCCGCTGCATGGGAGCGCGGGGATATTGATGCTGCCTTTATTTGGCCGCCTGTACTCTCCAAAATCAAAGGCAACGGCAAGGTGATTGCAAGCTCCGCAAGTATTGGTGCGAAAGGCTACCCCACGTTTGATGGCCTGGTGGTCAATGCGAAGTGGGCTGCAGAAAACGAGGCCTTCATGGTGACGTTTGTGCGGCTACTGGCAAAGTACGACGATGAGTATCGTAAGAACTCTGCTAAGTGGACGGCAGACTCAGCCCAAGTCAAGGCGATCGCAAAATGGACAAAGGCCGATGCTAAAGATGTGCCCAGCGATATGAAGCTCTACAAGTTTCCGAGCTTGCAGGAGCAGGCCTCAGCCACCTGGCTGGGCGGTGGTTCTGCAAAGGCAATGGCCAACACGGCCGTTTTCTTGAAGGAACAGGGCCGTATTCAAGAGGTGAAGCCAAACTACGCATCATTTGTCACTGATGCCTACGTAAAGAAAGCGATGTCCAAGTAATTACTCCAGTTATTCGCTTTTGAGGCGCAGCAGGCGGTTGATGCTGCGCCTTTATTTTTCGTCGATTCCATCACGGTCTCGATGTCTTGCAAAAGGAGAGAGAATGCCCGCGTTAGAGATTCGTGATCTCACCATCAATTACTCGGTTCAAGGGGGTAGCCTTCAGGCACTCTCCAAGGTTAACCTTAGTCTTCGCGACGGAGATTTCATGGTTGCTCTTGGCGCATCGGGCTGTGGTAAGACGACCTTATTGAACTGTATTGCCGGTTTTCTCCCGCCGTCGACCGGAGAGGTGCTTCTCGATGGCGCGCCCGTTGTTGGGCCTGGCGCTGATCGCGGCGTCGTATTCCAAAAGCATGCCCTGATGCCTTGGTTAAATGTACGCGATAACGTTGCCCTGGGTCTGCGCCTTCGCGGGGTGGATTCGGTCTCTCGGGCCCGCATTGCGCAAGAGAAATTAGCCCTTGTAGGATTGCAAGATTTTGCCGACCGACCCGTCTACGAACTCTCCGGCGGTATGCAACAGCGTGTCGGTATCGCGCGCGCCTTGGCCAGCGACCCAAAGGTGTTACTGATGGATGAGCCCATGGGTGCGCTTGATGCCTTCACTCGAGAGCAGGTTCAGGAGATCCTGCTTGATGCCTGGTCGGCATCAAACAAGATGGTGTTTTTTATCACCCACTCTGTTGAAGAGGCGCTCTTTCTTGCGACACGGCTCATCGTGATGAGCCCAAGCCCGGGACGGGTAACGCATGTCTACGACGATTTGCCGTTCTCGCGAGAGTTTCTCTCTCATCATGATGCGCGGCGTGTTAAATCAGGTCCAGAGTTTATCCGGCTTCGAGAAGAAGTGCTCGCTCTAGTTCACCATCGGGAGTCGTCTCATGCCCACTGAAACCGACAGCAAGACCGATGGCATCACCCGAACCAGTCGGTTCAAGGTCCCTGGGGAGGGCTCGAGTGTTGCGATCAGTATTGCAACGATTGTGCTTTTGTTCTTGGCCTGGTATCTGGTCACCCGATTGGGCCTCATTAAGCCCTTATTCCTACCCTCTCCTCATGCGGTATGGCAACAGTTTTACGAGTACCTTACGGGTATCGCCAATGACAAACCCTTATGGCAGCACTTCATTGCGAGCATCCTACGGGTAGCGGTTGCATTCTGGCTTGCCTTTCTCACGGCGGTTCCGATTGGCATCGCCATGGGGATGAGTCGAACCGTTCGGGGTATTTTTGATCCGCCAATCGAGTTTTATCGACCCCTTCCGCCTTTGGCCTATCTGCCTTTAATCATTATCTGGTTTGGAATTGATGAAACCCCCAAGGTGCTACTAATTTATCTTGCGTGTTTTGCGCCGTTAGCCTTGGCAGCCCGTTCGGGCATGAAGAGTGCGGCACCTGAGCAGATTAATGCGGCCTACTCCATGGGGGCGAGCTATAGCCAAGTGATTCGTTTCGTTATTCTTCCGGCGGCAATGCCGGAGATCTTGGTGGGGATGCGGATTGCAATTGGCTTTGGTTGGACCACCCTTGTCGCAGCGGAGATGGTTGCGGCTAATGTAGGCCTCGGGCAGATGGTTCTCAATGCTTCGAATTTCTTACGCACTGATATTGTAATCATGGGAATTATCGTGATCGGTGTCGTCGCCTATGTATTTGATATCTTCATGCGATGGGTCGAGCGGCGCCTTGTGCCATGGAAAGGAAAGATTTAATTTCTTCAGTGAATCTGAACGCCAGAATGTGGCGTGAAATATTCGAGCGTTATCGGTCGGACGGCCGAAATCTGCAGGATCAGATTCGCACCATGCTGGTCGATGCCATTCTCGAGGGCCGGCTAACGGGGGGCTCAGAGGTTCCTTCAAGTCGGGAACTCTCGGAGGCTATTGGCGTTGCGCGCAATACAGTCGTGTTTTCTTACCAGCAGCTCGTCGAGGCTGGCTATCTCCTTACGCGTGATCGCAGTGGTCACCGCGTCAATCCGGATATGTCTCGACGAACGGATAACTTTTCCGAACCAGGTACCACACGACAGGATGACGCTAGTGTCAAGGTCTCGCAGGTCGTGGATTGGGAGGCTCGTCTACAGAGGTCGACATCGACACAGCGAAATATCGTTAAGCGTTCGGATTGGCAGAGGGTGCCCTATCCGTTTCTATACGGGCAGTTTGATGCCTCCTTGTTTCCCACGGCAGAGTGGCGTGAGTGTTGTATGAAGGCGTTGTCGGTTGCAGATATTCGCGAATGGGCGCAGGACCTGATTGTGCGAGATGATGAGGCGCTCGTCCGCGAGATTTGCGCGAAGGTCTTGCCACGGCGAGGCGTCTGGGCCTCACCAGAGGAGGTCGTTGTCACCGTGGGGGCCCAGCATGCCCTCTACATGATCGCGGAATTGTTATTTGCCGATCAGACGCGGGTTGCGATTGAAAACCCAGGTTATCCCGATGCCCGCAATATATTTTCCTTAAAATCACAGAGAATTATCTCGGTTGATGTCGACCAGTTCGGACTTCCGGTCACGGCAGCTTTAGAGCATTGTGACTATGCCTATGTCACGCCAAGCCATCAGTGCCCAACGACAATTAAAATGCCCGAGGAGCGTCGATTGGCCTTACTTCAGTCTGCTGAGCAGCACGATTTCATTGTGATTGAAGATGATTACGAGGCGGAGTCTAGTTTTGCAGAAAATCCGAGCCCCGCGTTAAAGAGTTCTGATCGGACTGGCCGTGTCCTGTATATCGGCAGCCTTTCAAAGACCTTCGCGCCAGGATTGCGTCTAGGTTATATCGTAGGCTCACCTAAGATTATTCGGGAACTTCGGGGGCTGCGTCGTCTCATGGTTCGCCATCCTTCTGCGTTTATTCAAAGGGCATTTGCATTATTTATTTCTCTTGGCCATCTCGATGCGATGGTCCGCAAGCAGACTCTGGTGTACCGAGAGCGAAGCGCTGTCCTCCAGGAGACCCTTAGCAGGCATCTTCCGCAGTTTCATGTTTATCCAAGCCATGGGGGGTCTTCGCTGTGGGTGCGCGGCCCCGACGGGCTCGATTGTCGCCAGCTGGCAAGCCAGGCGGAGTCTTTAGGGGTTCTGATTGAATGTGGTGATGTATTTTTTAATGAACCCGCACCTCTCGAGTTCTTTCGGCTTGGATTTTCTGCAATCCGTATTGACAAGATTGATGCCGGAATCCAACAACTAGCAAAGGCTTGGAACAGCTTATGACCACCCGATTCGGGCGATCTGGCATATGCAGTTGGTAGTGTCTGGATCTAAATTTCTGTAGTCCGCTGAGAAATACTGAAGCGGTTGTACACGGAGGTTTAGATGATAGAGAAGACGGTTTCAGTGGTCGTACTGGAGAGGTTTTCAGGGGCCTGGAATGCGCATGATATCGATGCATTAATGTCATTTATGACACCGGATTGCATTTTTCAGACCATTGCTGGGCCAGACTGTTGTGGAAGTCGCATCGAAGGTGCGGATGCAGTCCGCCTTGCCTTCGCTGCAGCATGGAGAAATTTTCCCGACGCCCAATGGCATGATGGCCGACACTTTGTTGCAGGGAATCGAGGCGTTTCAGAGTGGCGATTCTTTGGTACCGGCTTAGATGGAAAGATCGTGGAGGCTGACGGGGTTGATATTTTCACTTTCCGTGATGGAAAGATCCATATCAAGAATGCGTTTCGTAAGCAGCGCACAGCCTTATGAACAGCCGTGCGGAGTCGATGTTAGACCTAACGCCGCGCCCGATTACGACGCCTTCATCGCAGGAGCCTTACAACCCCTGTTTTGATCCCTTGGTGAGCAAGCGGGTCGGCCATGCGATGGCGTATGCGCCAACCTACTGGGCGGCGACTGCAGGAGATCCTCCGCCTGATGATGGCCCGATCCAATCCGATACAGATGTTGATGTGGCAATTATCGGTTCTGGGTTCACGGGTCTTGCCGCTGCACTCTTTCTTGCCCGAGAACATGGGATCAGGGCTGTCGTACTCGAGGCTAATCAGGTGGCATGGGGATGCACAAGTCGAAATGGAGGCCAGGGCCAGAATGCCAGTGGCAGACTCTATCGCTCCCAGTGGGTCCGACGCTGGGGGCTCGATACCGCGAGGCGGCTTGATGCGGAGATACGGGAGGGGTTTGAGACCTTCCGATCTCTTGTCAATGAGATTGATTGTGATGCGCAAGATTTCGGACATCTATTCGTCGCCCATCGGGAGAAGACGCTTCATTTTCTGCGGCGGGAATCTCGACTTAAGAATGAATTATTTGGCTATCAAACGCGCATGATCGATCGGGCGCAACTCCATTCAGAATTTTGTTCTGAACAGGAGGCCCACGGGGCTATGTATGAGCCCGAGGGTATTGGTGTTCACCCATTAAAACTTGCCTTCGGCTACCAGAGACAGGCGCGTGCCTCGGGCGCTAAAGTACACACCGCAAGCCCCGTTACTGAATGGAAGACGCGGGGCGGCCTGCACCTTCTCAAGACTCCGGGAGGTATCGTACGAGCAAAGAGTGTGGGGATCGCTACCGGTGGTTACGGTATTCAAGGCTTAACGCCGTTGTTGCGTAATCGGGTGATGCCGATTCTATCGAACTCAATGGTTACACGGCCGCTGACTGAAGATGAACTCTCTGAGGTTGGAATGCGCCATAGAGCATTTCTTACAGATTCGCGAACCTTGAGATTTTATTATCGGCTTTTGCCCGACAACCGGTTTCAAATTGGCAGCCGCAGTGCGGTCCATGGGGTAGACGCTCAGGCGCCCGAGCATCTTGATCTGCTCCGCCTGGGGCTTGCCCGAAAGTTTCCGGTACTCAAGGATATTGCAGTTGCTTATTCTTGGTGGGGCTGGGTCGATGTGAGCCACGATATGATGCCGCGGGTCGTACAGCCTGATCCGCATCAGCGTATTTTTTACGCCCTTGGCTACGGTGGAAATGGTGTCTCGTTTTCTGCTCATGCGGGCCGAAGGCTCGCGCAGAAAATCGCCGGTCAGCACCATCCCGCATTCGATCTTCCGATTTATACCTCACCACTACCCAACCATTTATTCGCCGCGTTTCGCAGGCTTGGTCAGGCCTGCTTGTATCGGTGGTACGCCCTGCGCGACGAAATACTCTAGGGTCTTGGCGACGGTTGGGAATTTAAGTCTTACACCGAGTTCTTTCTGAAGACGACTGGTGCGGACCCGACGAGACTCACTGAGAAATCCAAGCATCATAGGGTGGACTCCCCCGGACTTGCCAAGGGACCTCATCGCATCCCGGGAGATTCGAGGAGGTCGTTTAAGCCCCGCGGCGTCGGCGACTGCATCAAAGTAATCCGCCATCTTAAGTTCGCTGGAATCGACGGCATTGGTGATGCGGCCCGGGCGCCCGCGAAAGAGTGCGATCCAAGAGATTCTGGCTAAGTCATCCGCGTGGATGTGGTTCGTGTAGACGTCATCCGTGGCAATTAGTGCGGGTTGACCAGCGGCCAGGCGGGCGATTGGTAATCGATCGTGTCCGTAGATTCCCGGAACTCGCAGCACATGGGCGCCAATCGGCCGCAGGCTTAGCTCCGCATCGAGCCGCCGCAGAGAACGTTGCTGTCCTGGGCACGCTGTGCTTGTTTCCGTGACGATTCTGCCTTGCTGATCCCCGTAGACGCCGGTTGTGCTGATATAAACGATTGCATCGCGCCTGCCCGATTTACGAATTGCGCAGGCCAGGCGCCGCATTCGCCAATCACAGTTGGCGTTACGTGGATGTTGATCAGCCGGCGGTGATAAAACGATCATAGCTTGCGACACCCGGGCAATTCGTTGGGCGACCTTCGGGTGATCAAGATCCCAGGCGAGATAGCGCGGACGGTCTGCCGGATTGTAAAAAGATGCCCCGAGCTTACCGTCCATAATTTTCGCAGCGGGCAATTTTGCTGATCGGCCAATCGCGAGCCATCGTGGGCCATGGCCTGAGGTTTTCTGCGCGATTCGTTTGGCAATATCACCATAACCAATGAGAGCGATACGCAGCCGTCTGAACTGGCGGGGGAGTGTCATGCTGAAACCATACCCTGAAATTAATGGATTAAGGGTAGAAAAACAAAAAGCCCCGGAGTTTTGACTCGGGGGCTTTTTGGAAGAGCGTGTGCTCTAAGGTTACTTGACTGTCATGACATATTTGGCAAGAGCCAGGGCGTCGGCGTCAGAGACCTGTGGGTGAGGAGGCATTGGGATCGGACCCCAGACTCCGGAACCACCTGCCTTGATTTTCTTGGCCAGTTTCTCAGCGGCGCCACCATCGGCTTTGTATTTAGCAGCAACATCCTTGTAGGAGGGGCCAACTAATTTTTTATCGTTGGCATGGCAGGCGGTGCAGTTATATTTCTTGAGCATTTCGGGTGAAGCAAATGCTGAGCCAGCTGAGACCAGCATGCCGGCAGCGATTGATAGAGCAACAAACTTACGCATTCATCATCTCCTTGATTAAACCTAGTCAACATACTTCGGCGGCTAACCCGCCGTTAAAACCTCATTTGAATCGGCAAGTTGACCGAGATTCTAGCCTTTTTCTGACCCCGACGGGTTGTCCAAAAAACGGCTTTCGGGGCCAGGCGATCGTCACCTAGTCGTCGTAAGACTTAGCTGGGTTGAGAAAGTTCAGGGTCAGTCACGGCGCCCTTGCTTGCGCTAGATGCGAGTTTCGCGAACTTTGCCAACACGCCTCGGGTATACCGGGGTTTAGGTGGGGTCCAGGCGGCTTTTCGGGAGGCCAGTTCTGCATCACTGATATTGAGCTGAATTAACTGCTGGTGGGCATCAATCGTGATGGAATCTCCCTCATGGATCAGGCCGATCGGCCCGCCAACTGCCGCCTCGGGGGCGACGTGGCCCACCACCATTCCCCAGGTTCCGCCAGAGAAGCGGCCATCAGTAATTAGCCCTACGGTTTCTCCTAGGCCCTGTCCAACAAGGGCCGACGTTGGCGCGAGCATCTCCCTCATCCCAGGCCCGCCGCGGGGGCCTTCGTAACGGATGATCATGACATCGCCATGTTTAATTTTCTGGGCCATGATGGCCTCCATAGCGGCGTCTTCGGAATCGAAGACACGGGCGGGCCCTGTGATGACAGGATTTTTTAACCCCGTAATTTTAGCGACGCAGCCCTCGGGAGAGAGATTGCCTTTCAGAATTGCGAGGTGGCCCTGTGCATACAGGGCTTTACTGATTGGCAAAATGATTTCTTGATTCGCGGGCGGCACGCTCGGAATATCGCGTAGCATCTCGGCGATGGTCTGACCGGTAATGGTTAAACATTCGCCATGGAGAAGGCCGGCATCTAAAAGTAACTTCATGACCTGCGGAATACCACCTGCCTGATGGAGTTCGGTTGCTACGAATCGGCCCGATGGTTTGAGATCGCAGATCACCGGCACACGGCGACGAATCATCTCAAAGTCGTCGATTGTCCAGGCGACCTGGGCAGAGTGCGCGATCGCGAGGAAGTGCAAGACGGCATTGGTCGAGCCGCCGACTGCCATGATGACGCTCACCGCGTTTTCGATTGATTTTCGGGTGATGATGTCTCGGGGCTTGATTCCTTTTTTTATGGCATTGACCAAGACCCGCGCGGACTCGGCGGCGCTATCAATTTTTTCTTGATCTTCGTTTGCCATCGTCGAGGAATAGGGCAGACTCATACCAAGTGCTTCAAAGGCCGAGCTCATCGTATTGGCGGTGTACATGCCGCCGCACGAACCTGATCCGGGGCATGACCGTTTTTCAATTTCCTTGAAGTCTGCTTCGTTGAGCCTGCCAGCGGTGAACTCGCCAACCGCTTCGAATGCTGAAACGATGGTCAGATCCTTATTCTTGTAGCGGCCTGGTTTAATGGTTCCGCCATAAACATAAATCGCAGGCACGTTGGTGCGGGCAATGGCCATCATTCCGCCCGGCATGTTTTTATCACAGCCGCCAATCACCAAGACGCCATCCATCCACTGGCCGTTGACACAGGTCTCGATGCAGTCTGCGATGACTTCACGTGAGACCAAGGAATATTTCATCCCCTCGGTACCCATGCCGATTCCATCCGAGATGGTGGGGGTGCCGAATAACTGGGCATTCGCGTTGGCCGACTTTAATGCGGTCACTGCGGCATCTGCGAGTGGCTGTAAGCCGCTGTTACACGGTGTGATTGTCGAGTGTCCGTTCGCAACACCGATCATGGGCTTATTGATGAAATCTTCTTCTTTGTAGCCCATGGCGTAGTACATGGATCGGTTCGGCGCACGGGCAACACCCTCGGTCACCATGCGTGACCGTTCATTAAGGCGTTTGGGAGGGGTTCCAGATGGGGTGTTGTTCGACATCGACGTTGCTCCTAGCGATTCCAAAGGTACTATTGTGCCGTATGACAACCTCCGTATGGACCCACCCTCAATTTGATCCTGTCGCGCTCGCGCTGGGGCCGATCGCGATCCATTGGTACGGTTTGATGTATCTCTTGGCCTTTGTTGGTGTATTGGCGTTGGGAAGAATCCGTCTGGGATCGCAGGCCGCAGGACGGCCTCAGTTCACCCCACGAGATCTCGATGATGTGCTGCTCTACGGCGTTCTTGGAGTGGTGCTTGGGGGGCGCCTTGGTTATGTCATTTTTTACAAACCCGCTTACTACCTTGCCCACCCTGCGGAAATTCTCGCAATCTGGCAGGGCGGTATGGCCTTTCATGGCGGATTACTGGGTGTGATTGCAGCACTGGCGATTTTTGCTTGGCGCAGGCGAATGCCGTTTTTTACCGTCGCGGACTTTATCGCTCCCTTAGTTCCCTTTGGCCTTGCGGCGGGCCGGATGGGGAATTTTATTAACGGTGAACTCTGGGGTCGGGTTGCCGATCCTACGGCGATCCCTTGGGCCATGGTGTTCCCGCAGGCGGGCGATGGCCTTGCGCGTCATCCCTCGCAGCTTTACCAAATGGGCCTTGAGGGCATTGGTCTTTTTATTATTCTCTGGTGGTATTCATCGCGCCCAAGGCCCCTAGGTGCGGTCTCGGGTATTTTTCTTATTGGTTATGGCGGGTTTCGGTTTCTGGCTGAATTTGCCCGCGAGCCTGATCAATTCCTTGGGGTGTTAGCCCTAGGTCTGTCGATGGGACAATGGCTCTCGATTCCAATGATTCTTCTGGGTCTTGTCATCGTTCGGATTGCCCACCGAAGAGTTCGGGTCGATTAAACTGCTCTTGAATGGATACCAACGATAAACAGAGCGCTGCATCTCCTTCTGGCGCCGGTATTGAGTGGCGGCGAGAGGGTGATGTCGCCTATGTCACGATTGCAAATCCAGGGCACCACAATGCAATTACGATCGAGATGTGGCGGTTGCTCAAGACGTGTTTTCAGGAGATCGCGGGTTCGCCCGGGCTTCGGGTTGTCGTGATGTCCGGCGCACACGGCGCATTCGCGGCGGGCGCGGATATTTCGGAGTTTAAAACCGCACGCGCAACGCGAGATCAGGTCCGCCACTTTCACCAAGAAATTATTGCTCCCGCACTCTTATCGATTGCGCACTGCCCAATTCCGGTAATCGCTGCCATTGACGGGGCCTGCGTCGGTGGCGGCCTTGAGATTGCAAGCGTCTGTGATCTCCGCGTGGCCAGTGATCGCAGCCGGTTCGGAATTCCAATTCAGCAGCTTGGCTTTCCAATGGCACCGGCCGAGGCGGCTGGCTTATTGAGCCTGGCGAGAAAGGCCGTGGCCTTGGAGTTATTGCTCGAGGGCCGGATTTTTGATGCACAAGAGGCTTACGAGAAGGGTCTTCTCACGCGGGTTGTTCCGCTCGCCCTCTGGGAAGAAGAAGTGAGAGCAACCGCCCAGCGGGTTGCCCAAGGTGCGCCCCATGCGGCCCGTCGTAACAAGTGGCTTATTCAGATCCTGTCGGGCGGCCCAAGTCCAGATCTGTTATCGCCACTGCAGCAGGAGGCCTGCTGGGACTTTGTCGAGACGCAGGATTATCACCGTGGGGTTGATGCATTTTTAAAAAAGTCACCCCCACGGTTTGAAGACAATTAGTTTTTTAAATTAGAGCGGCCCGCCATGAGTAATTTGTACCAACTCCTTGAATCTAGTTTCCCTAAGAATCTGAACGCCTGTGCCTTTGAGACCGTCGATAGCCGTTATTACACATTTGATGACCTGCGTTTCGGGAGTGCAAAGATTGCGAACTGGCTGACATCTCTCGGCGTCGCGAGGGGAAGTCGTATTGCAGTTCAGGTCGAGAAATCGGTAGAGGCGGTGATGCTCTATCTCGCAACACTGCGGGCAGGATTTACCTTTCTGCCTCTGAATACGGCCTATCGCGAGGCAGAAATCTCGTATTTCTTAAATGATGCGCAGCCTGCCGTCGTGATCTGTAGTCCTGAGAACCTGCAATGGATTGCACCATTGGCCAGGGCCGCAGGATGTCAGGTCGTAAAGACGCTGGGCGAGCGCGCCGACGGAACGTTGATTGAGGCGGCAACGGGATACGCCCACGAGTTTAAGACGGCCTCTGTGAAGCCTAGTGATCTTGCGGCGATTCTCTACACCTCAGGCACAACTGGCCGCAGCAAGGGTGCAATGCTGAGCCATCGAAATCTCGCATCGAATGCGCTGACACTCAAAACAGTATGGCACTGGCAGAAAGGGGATGTCTTACTGCATGCCCTGCCAATTTTCCATGTGCATGGTCTCTTTGTTGCGCTGCATGGAGCCCTGATTAATGGCAGCAAGAGCCTCTGGCTATCGAAGTTTGATGCTGATGCGGTGGTACGGTTTATTCCTCGGGCAACCGTCATGATGGGGGTGCCTACATTTTATGTAAGGCTGGCCTCCGATCCGAGGGTTAATCGGCCGCTGGTGAAATCGATGCGTCTTTTCATTTCGGGTTCGGCACCACTGCTTGCAGAGACATTTGCGCTCTTTAAGAAGAAAACTGGCCATGTCATTCTTGAGCGCTACGGCATGAGTGAGACCGTCATGCTGACCTCCAACCCGTATCGGGGCGAGCGGCGGGCGGGCACGGTGGGGTTTGCGCTTCCCGGTGTGGGCGTTCGGCTTATTGGTGATGATGGTCAAGCCATTGTGAAAAGGAAAAATGCCGAGTCTAAGATTGGCGGTGTACAGGTGAAAGGCCCTAATGTTTTCTCGGGCTACTGGCGTATGCCAGAAAAAACAAAAGAAGAGTTTACGTCTGATGGGTGGTTTAAAACGGGGGATGTTGGCCGATGGGATGCTGATGGCTATCTCAATCTGGTTGGCCGCAGCAAGGATCTGATTATTACTGGGGGCTACAACGTCTATCCAAAAGAGATCGAGATGCTTATTGATGATCTGCCCGGAGTCGATGAAACCGCTGTGATTGGTGTGCCCCATCCTGATTTTGGTGAGGCGGTGACGGCAGTTGTTGTGGCTAAGCCCAACACCACGCTAGATGCTCAGACCCTGTTATCCATGATCAAAGGAAAGATTGCGAACTATAAAGTCCCCAAAAAGATTTTTGTAGTTGAGAGTCTTCCCCGAAACGCAATGGGCAAGGTACAAAAAAATATCCTTCGCGACACTTACACGAATTAATCGAATGTGTTGTGCTGCAGGCTAGTTTTCTTGGGGCATCTGCTCAAGCAAGCCAGCCACCTTCTCGGCTGCCTGATTAAGGCGCTCCTGGAGGCCACGTTGATCGGCATTTAAGGCGGCAAGCCTGCTCCGAAGTGCAGTGTTTTCTTGCCGGAGTTGTTCTACGACACGAATGAGTGCATCGGTTTTTTCGGCAAGTGCGTCAAGGTGATTGATCATGGGGTCAATGGTACCAAGTCGAGTCAACCATGGATAATCAACGGCATGAAAATTTTTAGATTTGTTGCGCCGCTTCTCCTGGCGTTGTGTTTTGTCTCCACTGCCGCAGCCCAGGGTCTTTTGCAAAAGGCCCAGCAGGCGGGAGCAGGACAGTCGGCAACTCCCCAGGAAGGATTAATCCGGGCGGGAGAACTGCAGGCGGGGCTTGTTGCCGAGCGATCGGGGGTCGTGAGTGGCCAGCCACTCATGGCGGGGCTGAGGCTGATGCATGACCCCCATTGGCACACCTATTGGCGCAATCCCGGCGACTCGGGCCTGCCAACTCGAATTGAGTGGGAGCTTCCGTCGGGCTGGCGTGCGGGCCCAATCCAGTGGCCGACCCCAAAACGGTTGCCTGTCGGGCCGCTGGCCAATTTTGGCTACGAAGACGATCTGCTGCTGCCGGTGGAGATTTTTCCACCTGCCGGGCTTGCTGTCGGGTCGGAGGTGGTGTTGAGGGCGCGGGCCAGTTGGCTGGTCTGCAAAGACGTCTGCATTCCTGGCGAGGCCTTTCTCGCCCTGCGTTTACCTGTGATGAAGGTCCCAGCCGATACGACTCTGTCTGCCGACGCGCAGCGATTTACGCTAGCCCGAGAGCGCATTCCCAAGAGAGATTCGCTACGCCAAGTGAAGTCCTACATCACAGATCAACATCTGGTGCTCTCCTGGTCCGGTGAGCCCAATGAAACGGCTGGGTTGTTCTTCCCCTATACCGAGGGGCTAATCTTGCCGTCGGCGGCGCAGACGCTCTCTAAAACGAGTGGGGGTTGGCAGGTCACAATTCCCTTGGGCGAATCTCCAAAAGCGTCGATTGCGTTAGTGCGGAAGGCCCAGACGGTCGAAGGTGTTTGGGTAACACCAGGGCAAACGGGCCTGGAGTGGCGTGCGCCGATCGCATCGGGTGCGGTGCCTGCGGCAGGGCAGTTGGTAAGTCGTGGCCTCACAGCAGCAGAGGAAAATCCTGCGCCAAAGCCCGCTTCCGGATGGTCTGGATTCTGGTGGGCCGCCCTGGCAGCGGTGCTTGGCGGCATGATTCTTAACCTGATGCCCTGCGTATTTCCGGTCATCGGTCTAAAGGTGCTCTCCTTCGCGCAGGCAGCCCATTCGAAGTCGGGCGCGATGCAACAGGCCCTGATTTTCTCTGTTGGTGTAATTCTAAGTTTTGTTGCACTCGCTGGAGTATTGATCTCGTTACGCGCAGCCGGCACTGCGGTCGGATGGGGTTTTCAATTGCAAAATCCTTGGGTTGTCTTGGTGCTGGGCCTTCTGTTTATTCTGATTGCTGTGAATTTGTTTGGTGGTTTTGAGATGGGTCTTCTCGGGGTCCGGGCCGCTAATCTTAATTTTGCAAATCGCGCCGCATCCTCATCGGGTGCCTTGAGCTCGTTTTCCTCGGGGGTTCTCGCGGTTGTTGTAGCGTCGCCCTGCACCGCGCCATTTATGGGAAGCGCGATCGGATTTACAGCCAGTGCATCGCTGTCGCAGACATTTCTGGTTTTTGTAGCCCTCGGGTTGGGAATGTCATTGCCTTACCTCCTGTTGGCATCTTGGCCGGGGCTTCTTGCGCGTTTGCCGCGGCCGGGGCCGTGGATGGTTCGGTTTAAGCAGCTGATGGCGTTTCCAATGCTTGCCGCCGCCGCCTGGTTGTTCTGGGTGCTCGCGACTATTCAAGGCAGCGATGTCGTTTTAGCGGCTTTACTCGCGGCGACAGCACTTGCGTTCATTCTCTGGATTTATGGTGTGTTCATCCAGCCCTACCGCGCGGGCCTGTTGGCCTGGATGGGCTTTGCGGTTGGCGTTGCAGTCCTTCTGACTGCAATGATTCAGGCGACGCGACCGATTATTTCAGCGAGTGCAGACCTAAAGACGGGCGTGGGATCGCAGGCCGTAGCCAGGTCGCCTGCGTCAGATGCATCGTCTTCTTCGCTGGCCTGGCAGCAATGGAGAGCGGGGCTTGCCGAGCGTCTGCAGGCAGAGGGCAAAACTGTATTCGTTGACTTCACTGCGAGCTGGTGCATTACCTGCCAAGCCAATAAAGTCCGAGTTCTGAACTCCGAGTCGATTGTTCGGGCGTTTCGCGACTCGGGTGTTGTGACTGTACGGGCCGATTGGACGCGACAGGATGCAGCGATTGCGTCCGAGTTGGCCAAGCATGGCCGCAGCGGCGTGCCTTTGTATCTGGTCTATTCGCGGTCTGGCGGGCAGCCGAAAATTCTGTCGGAATGGCTCAGCGAAAAAGAAGTCCTTGATGCAATTCGCTAGCTAGCGAAGACCCAAGACATCTTGCATATCAAATAGGCCGTTTGTTTTATCGTTTAGAAACTTGGCTGCACGGATTGCACCTTGTGCATAGGTTGCACGCGATGATGATTTATGGGTGATTTCAATTCGCTCACCAGTTCCCGCAAACAGTACGGTGTGATCACCCACAATATCGCCTCCGCGGATAACCGAGAAACCAATTTCCTTTTCTGGCCGCTCGCCCGTGTAGCCCTCGCGGGCATAACGGGCAACCTCCGGGAGGTGGCGCCCCGCTGCTCGAGCAACCACCTCAGCCATTTTCAGGGCGGTTCCGGATGGCGCATCCACCTTGTGCCGATGGTGGGCCTCGATCACTTCAATATCAAACCCCTCAGAGAGAAATTGGCCCGCGGTCTCGAGAAGTCTCAGTGTGATGTTGACGCCTACACTCATGTTGGGAGCAAAGACGGTCGCCTGGTGTTTGCTAAAGGCTTGAATCGATGCGAGCCCCGACGCATCAAACCCCGTTGTTCCAATGACGGCGTGCGCGCCATATTGTTGACAGGCAGCGAGATAGCGCACAGTCGCCTCTGGTCGGGTGAAATCGATCAGGACATCTGTCGTTGATAAGGTATTCAGGTTGGCGGTGATGAACACTCCGGTCTGCTTGCCCATAAATTCACCGGCATCTCTTCCGATCATCGGGCTCTCAGCAATATCGAGGGCCGCGGAGAGTTCACATGCAGGATCGGCCATCACAGACTCGATTAACATTTTCCCCATTCGGCCAGAGGCTCCGGAGATTGCAATTCGGGTTTTTTTAGAGTTCGTCATGGTGATCGGCGTGGTTCGATGGATTAAGGGGGCGTCTGAACGATGCGGCTACAGTAGATAGGCAGATGACCTTAGCGTGCGGGCCTCGAGGGCAGGATTCCCTCACCGCCCTCTTTAGGCAGAGGGTCACCCCCGAAGCTTGTTAACGCATCGTCTTTAAAAATCACCGTAAATCGTCGACGCTCTTTCTCGCCATCGCCCCTGCGGATATCAAAAATATAGTCCCACCGGTCCGAGCGAAATGGATCAACCAGTAGCGGTGTTCCTAGAATCGCGCGGACCTGGTCCTTCGATAAGCCCTCTTTAAGCTTAGCCGCCATTGACTCTGAGACGTAGTTGCCTTGGCCGATATCAACGCGGTAGGGCGTGAGCCAATTCGGGGGGTTCTCCTTGACGGAACTTATCCAGGCGGGTGTACCGCAGCCGGTGAGCATCAGCGTTGCAGCAAGGCACGACCCAGCAACCAGCAGCGATCGGATGCAGGCCGAACCGCGCGAACCTCGATCCCGGGTAGTCGAGGACTTGACGCGCGAACCTCGAGGCATTGACCCTGTGGCAGCGAGGGATGGCGTCGGGACGGAGTATTTTTTCTTGGCTTTCATGGCGATCTCAGATCCAACAGAAGAAGTAGCCCGTTATGATAGCCCCCATGCCAGGAGTTGATGATCTTAAAACGACCGGTCTGAAGGTGACCGCACCCCGGTTAAAGGTGCTCGACATCTTTCATCGGGCCCAGACCCGCCACCTGACGGCGGAGGATGTCTATCGGGCATTACTGGCCGATTCGATGGATATTGGCCTTGCCACGGTCTATCGGGTGCTGACCCAGTTCGAGCAGGCGGGCATCCTCGCCCGCAGCAACTTTGAATCCGGCAAGGCCGTGTTCGAGCTCAACGAGGGAAACCATCACGATCATCTAGTCTGCCTTGACTGCGGCCGCGTGGAAGAATTCTTTGATTCACAAATCGAGGATTTGCAACACAAGATCGCCCAGTCTCGCGGGTTTGAGCTCCAGGATCATGCCCTGGCCCTCTACGCGCATTGCGTCGATGAGAAATGCGCGAACCGAACGAGTCGGGATGCGGCGCTTAAATCAAGAAAGAGCAAGTAGCGATCGGGCGTGCTCGCGCGATGTTTTCTGCGCACCTTCGTCGCCCAACATTCGGGCGATTTCATCAACCCGATCTTCGTTGGTGAGCCCTTGCAGTTGGCTCACGGGTGTCGCATCGTCCGGGTTAGATTGTTTGAGAACACGCAGGTGTTGATGCCCACGCGCTGCGACCTGCGGTAGGTGCGTTACGCAGAGTACCTGCCGCCCGCTGCCGAGCTGTCGAAGCAGCTGGCCCACGGTGTGGGCAACATTGCCCCCGATTCCAGAATCGACTTCATCAAAAATCAGCGTTGGAATATTGTTTGCAGACGAGGTCACCACCGATATCGCGAGGCTAATCCGGGCGAGCTCTCCCCCGGAGGCTACTTTATTGATGGGGTAGGGCTGTGCATTCGCATGGTTGCGCAGCGTGAAGACAATATCATCCTGGCCATGGGCTGCAGGTGAAGCACGTTTTTCAACAACCGCCTCAAAACGCATTGCACCCATGGCGAGCTGCTCAAACCAGGTATTGACCGCTACGGAGAGTGCTTGGCATGCATTCATCCGCTTCTCGGAGAGGTGATCGGCCAACTTCTGATAATCCGCCGAGAGGGCTGCAGCCTGTTTTTTTAATGATTCAATATCTGCAGCCTGATTGGCCTGGGCGAGTTCCTCCTGAGCCTGGGTAAGGGCCTCGAGAAGTTGTTCGGGCTTAAGCTTTAATTTTCGGGAGACTGTGAAAATTGCCTCGACACGGGCCTCGACCTCTGCGAGTCGTTGGGGATCGAGGTCGGTCTTATCAAGGTACTTTCGTAATTCGTCTGCAGACTCTTCAAGCTGAATTGCGCTTGACGCGATTGCATCGATTGCAGGTTGTAGACGGGGGTCCTTGTCGACGAGCTGCGCTAGCCGCTGTGAAATACGTTGGGCTTGAACGAGTAGAGAATTCTCGTCGTCATCGATTGTGTTGAGTGAGCTCTGAGTCGTCTGGAGTAATTCAGCAGCATGCGAGAGGCGTTTCTGTTCCTCGGATAGGCTTTCCCATTCGCCAGGGAGTAATCGCAGTGCGGAGATCTCTTCAATCTTCCAGTTAAGCTGATCACGTAAAAGACTCAGCCGTTCGGCCTGGGCCTGGGCCTGGGCCAATAGGGCCTCTAACTTTTCTTTGGCACGCCAGATATCGGAAATCGATTTCACCTGATCGGTAAGCTCAGCATGTGCATCCAGAAGCTGGCGTTGGGCATTTGGCCGCAGTAACGCCTGGTGCGCGTGTTGGCCGTGAATATCGACAAGTGTTTCGCCAAGTTCTTTAAGTTGTGTCAGGGTCGCGGGCTGACCATTAATCCAGGCCCGTGATTTTCCTGTCCGATCAACAACCCGGCGAACCAGAACCTGTTGGTCGTCGGGTTCAATGCCCGCTTGCTCACACCAGGCCCGTGCGTGAGGCGTATTCTGAATCTCAAAGCGCGCAGCGAGTTCGGCCTTCTGTGCGCCGTCCCGAATGACCGTGCTATCGGCTCGGCCTCCGAGCAGGAGGTCAAGCGCATCGATCAGGATTGATTTTCCTGCGCCGGTCTCGCCAGTCATAACGGTAAAGCCTGAGGCGAGATCGAGATCGAGCTGCTCAACGATAACGAATTGATGAACTGATAAAGAGGCAAGCATTGAGGTGAGACTGATCGATTCTAGAAAAGGGGTCGTTATTGAACGTTACGGCGCCTAGGGCTGTTCGTTTGGCGGCATCGGGTCGGGGCGGCCCCCAAAGATTGGATTTGCACCCCAGTGCAGTTTACGCCGCAGCATCTCAAAGTAATCGTAGCTCTTTGGGTGTAAAAGCCGCGCTCTGTGTGCGCCATGTCGGATCACAATTTTGTCGCCATCTTCTAAAGCAGTGAGGGCCTGCATATCGCAGTGCAGGCTTGTACCCGCACCATCGTTGATCACCACATGGACTTCTACAGTTTCCGGCAATACGATCGGGCGACTCGATAGCGCCTGCGGTGCTACAGGAACGAGTGTGATTCCCGCGAGCCCAGGGTGCAGAACGGATCCGAGTGCCGAAAGGGAATAGGCGGTGGATCCGGTTGGTGTTGAAATGATTAAGCCGTCGGCCCTTAGGGTCTGCAGGTAATGGCCATCGACAAAGATATCGAGTTCGACCATTCGGCTAATTGCACCCCGGCTGATCACTGCATCGTTGAGCGCAGGTGCATCAAAGACTGCATGGCGAGCTGTCTGGTGCTGTGCTTTTCGCATTACGGAGACCTGAAGCGTGCTGCGACGCTCCTCAATGTAGTGGCCCTGAATCACTGCGGGCAGCTCGGAATCGACCTGTGAGATATCGAGATCGGTCATGAACCCGAGGCGACCTTGATTGACTCCGATGAGTGCGATACCGCAGGGGGCGAGCTGTCGGGCGATTCCGAGGAGTGTCCCGTCTCCCCCCAGGATGACTGCGAGATCGATCGTCTGGGACAGTGACTCCAGGTCTGCGATGCTGTCTGCCTCTTGGCTGCTCAGACCCGCGCTAGCGGCGGTTTTGGATTCAACGGCTACCTTCGCACCGGCCTGGCGTGCGGTGGCGATGATTCGACGAATCGGGGCACCAAGCCCTTCGGTTTCGGGGCGCCCGAAAAGCCCGATGTGCTGAAAGGGGGTCTGGGCAGGTTTCATGAGTGTCATTACACCATAGGGTCAGGGTTGGGGAATAATGCAGCCTATGCTAGACGATCGATCCCGCAATTTACTGAAAACCCTGATTGAGCGTTATATCGTCGAGGGTCAGCCCGTGGGCTCTCGAGCGTTGTCAAAGTTTTCGGGACTTGATCTGTCGCCTGCCACGATTCGAAATGTGATGGCCGATCTGGAGGAGATGGGCCTTGTGGCGAGCCCGCATACCTCGGCGGGCCGAATTCCGACTCCCAAAGGCTATCGGCTATTTGTAGACAGTCTGTTGACAGTTCAGCCCTTGCAGCCCAATCAGACCACCATGATGGAAGGGCAGTTGCAGGCCGATGCGCCCCATCGTGTGATGGGGCATGCGGCGCAGTTGCTATCAAGCCTATCGAGTTTTGCGGGCGTGGTCGTAACTCCGAAGCGGGGAGGCGTCTTTCGTCACCTAGAGTTTCTTCGGTTGGGCGAGCGTAGGCTCTTATTAATTGTGGTGAGCCCAGAGGGGGATGTTCACAACCGGATTTTGCAGACCGATCAGGATTACACTCCGACCGAGCTGATGGAGGCCGGCAATTATCTGAATGCCCACTATGCGGGCCTTGATTTTGATGCGGTCCGCCGCCGAGTCAAAACAGAGTTATCGGAGTTGCGTCAGGATATTTCCGGGCTCATGCGCCTTGCAGTTGAGACCGGCGAAGACATCTTAAAGAGCCCCGATGATGAGGTGCTTGTTTCCGGCGAGCGTCGCCTACTTGACGTGAGTGATTTATCAGAGAACATGTCGAGACTTCGCCGATTATTTGATTTATTCGAGCAAAAGGCGTCTCTTGCGCGGTTGCTTGACGCCTCGACTCAGGGGCAGGGCGTGCAGATTTTTATTGGAGGTGAGTCCTCTCTTGTACCAATTGAGGAGCTCTCCGTGGTGGCCGCACCGTATGAAATCGATGGCCGTGTGGTGGGGACACTCGGGGTGATTGGGCCGACGCGTATGGCCTACGAGCGGGTGATTCCGATTGTTGATATCACCGCTAAGTTGTTATCGACTGTTCTGAGTCAGTCTACCCAATCTCATAACTCCTGATTTTTTGTGAGCGATTTTTACGAATGCCTTTTCCGTTAAAACAAGAGCCTGATTTCACCCACGGTACTGCCCTGCGCACCGGGTTGCTGTTGATTAATCTCGGCACGCCAGATGCACCAACAGCAGTCGCGTTGCGAACCTATCTTAAAGAATTCCTCTCTGACCCTCGGGTGGTTGAGATTCCAAAGCTCGTCTGGTGGCCGATCTTAAATGGAATCATTCTGAACGTTAGGCCAAAAAAATCTGCAACGAAGTATGCGAGTGTCTGGATGGAGGAGGGCTCTCCTCTGCGGGTCTACACCGAACGCCAGTCGGTGTTGATTCAGGCCGAACTCTCGCGTCGCGGGTTCGACGTCGATGTGGAGTTTGCGATGCGTTATGGCAACCCTAGTATCGGAAGTGTTATTGAGAAGATGCGGGCCAAAGGTTTGCGCAGGCTATTGGTCTTGCCACTCTATCCGCAGTACTCCTCGAGCACGACGGCCACTGCATTCGATGTTGTCTTTGAAGAGTTTTCGGCAATGCGCAATCAGCCCGATCTTAGGTTGGTACGCAGCTTTCATGATTACGGCCCCTACATCGATGCCCTGGCCGAGCAGGTGAGGGCCCATTGGGCGACCCACGGGCGTGGCGACCTCTTGTTGTTTAGTTTTCATGGGGTTCCAAAACGCTCCTTGTTAAAGGGCGATCCTTACCACTGTGAATGTCACAAGATGGGCCGATTAATTGCGGAGAATCTCGGCCTGGCGCCGCATGAGTGGCGGCTCTCTTTTCAGTCGCGCTTTGGCAAGGCAGAGTGGTTAAAGCCCTACACCTCCGAGATTTTGCATGGGCTGCCCGCAGAGGGCGTGAAGACGCTCGACGTCATGTGCCCCGGATTTCCGGCCGACTGCCTTGAGACTTTAGAAGAGATCGCGATGGAAGGTAAGGAAGAGTTTCTGACTGCCGGCGGCAGCCACTACCGCTATATCGCCTGCCTAAACGATGCGCCGGCCGCAATCTCGGCCCTCGCGGACTTGGCCCAGACCCATATGTCGGGCTGGCCCATCGCAAGGGCATCGGTCGATTTGCAGGAATTGCAACTCCAGCAGACCCGCGCGATCGAGTTCGGCGCGCAGAAGTAAACACCCACCGCTGCCTTAGGACTTGAAAATGGGTTGCAGGGGCCCCATCTCCAGGGGGTCATCGCTTTTGTCTCTATTTTTGGAAAACCTATGAATCAAACACCCGAGCACGAGCAAACCGTAGGCCAGACCTCATCGCCAGCAGGTTCTGCGGCAGAACAGGCCCCCGGGGCCCAGCCGGTATCCGAGCAGGCCCAATCTGGGGAGACCCAGGCCCCCGGCGAGCCAGTCAGTCTGGAGCAGCAACTCGAGCAGGCGCTTGCCAAGTCCCAAGAGTGGGAGAGTGAGTACCTGCGGGCCCGTGCAGACATGGAGAATATGCGCAAGCGCAATGCCCAAGAGGTCATTAATGCCGGGAAATTTGCAATCGAGTCCTTTGCTGAGAGCCTGCTCTCGGTAGCCGATAGCCTAGAGATGGCGTTAACGCTTGAGAACCAGACGGCAGAGGGCCTGCGCAGTGGGGTTGAGCTGACCTTAAAGCAGCTGCAGCAGGCCTTTCAGAAGGGCCGACTGGCCGCAATGAATCCCGTAGGGGAGAAGTTCGATCCCAATCGTCATCAGGCGGTATCGATGGTGGATGGCGCCGCCCAGAATCCGCCCGTGGCCAGCGGCCATGTGGTGCAGGTCATGCAGAAGGGCTACACGGTAGCCGATCGCGTCCTGCGGCCTGCCATCGTCTTGGTCGCCCAGTAAAGGAATTTCTTCCCCTTGAAACGGGGCGGACTGGACCCCACCTATCGGCTTAATTGAAAAACCATATTTATTGAAGGAATTACATCATGGCGAAGATTATCGGTATTGACCTTGGCACGACGAATTCGTGCGTGGCGATCTTAGAGGGTGGCACCCCTAAGGTGATTGAAAACTCAGAAGGCGCGCGGACCACCCCTTCGATCATTGCGTACATGGAGGATGGCGAGATTCTGGTGGGCGCTCCTGCCAAACGCCAGGCCGTTACCAATCCGAGAAACACCCTCTACGCGGTGAAGCGTCTTATTGGTCGAAAGTTTGAGGAAAAGGCGGTTCAAAAGGATATCGATCTGATGCCCTTTGAGATCAGTAAGGCCGACAATGGCGATGCCTGGGTGAAGGTTCGGGATAAAAAGCTTGCCCCTCCTCAGGTCTCGGCAGAGGTCCTACGGAAGATGAAGAAAACCGCAGAGGATTATCTGGGCGAGGAAGTTACCGAGGCGGTGATTACAGTGCCCGCCTACTTTAACGATGCACAGCGTCAGGCGACCAAAGATGCCGGTCGTATCGCAGGGCTTGACGTGAAGCGCATCATCAACGAGCCAACCGCAGCCGCTCTCGCATTTGGGCTAGATAAGGCTGCGGGTAAAGATCGCAAGATCGCGGTCTATGACCTCGGCGGCGGAACATTCGATGTCTCGATTATTGAAATTGCAGATGTTGATGGCGAGAAGCAGTTTGAGGTCTTGTCGACCAATGGCGATACATTCTTAGGTGGAGAGGATTTTGATCAACGGATCATCGATCACATTCTCGAGGATTTTAAAAAGCAGAGTGGTGTAGACCTCTCAAAAGATCCCATTGCCCTACAGCGGATCAAGGCTGCTGCCGAGCGGGCGAAGATTGAGTTGTCATCGAGCCAGCAGACCGAGCTCAACGAGCCCTATATTGCGATGGCCAATGGGGCGCCGGTCCATCTGACCTTTAAGATCACCCGCGCGAAACTGGAGTCGCTCGTCGATGAGCTAATCCAGAGAACAATCGAACCCTGCAAGATTGCAATGAAAGATGCGGGGGTCTCCGCCTCAGAGATTGATGATGTGATTCTGGTGGGCGGCATGACCCGGATGCCGAAAGTCCAGGATGCAGTAAAGGCATTCTTTGGTAAGGAGCCCCGAAAAGATGTTAATCCGGATGAGGCGGTTGCGGTCGGTGCTGCGATTCAGGGTTCTGTGTTGGCGGGCGATCGCAAGGATGTCTTGCTCTTGGACGTTACCCCCTTGTCGCTCGGTATCGAGACCCTGGGCGGCGTGATGACCAAGATGATTCACAAGAATACGACGATTCCTACGAAGTTTTCTCAGGTCTTTTCAACGGCAGACGACAATCAGCCGGCAGTGACCATCAAGGTGTTCCAGGGTGAGCGCGAGATGGCCAATGTTAATAAGATGCTCGGCGAGTTTAATCTCGAGGGGATAGCGCCTGCGGCGCGTGGCACACCCCAGATTGAGGTGACCTTTGACATTGACGCCAACGGAATCTTGCATGTTTCAGCAAAGGACAAGGCAACGGGCAAAGAGAATAAGATCACCATTAAAGCCAATTCTGGCCTGACTGATGATGAGATTCAGAAGATGGTTAAAGATGCAGAGGCCAATGCTGAAGAGGACAAGAAGCGTGTGGCAATGGTTCAGGCCCGCAATGCGGGTGAGGCCATGGTGCACTCCGTGAAGAAATCACTCGAAGAGCATAGCGATAAGGTCGACGCAGACGAAAAGGCGAAGATCGAAGAAGCCATCAAAGAGGCTGAGGCTGCGCTTGCAACCGAGGATCAGACGCAGATCGAACAGAAGACCGAAAATCTCATGAAGGCTTCTCAGAAGCTTGGTGAGAAGGTCTATGCAGACGCCCAGGCTGCAGCGGCTGGTGCGGCCGCAAGCGGGGCACCTGGGGCGGGTGCTGCGGGCAAGAAAGATGACGATGTTGTAGATGCGGACTTTAAGGAAGTGAAGCGTGACTGATGTCCAAGCGTGACTACTACGATGTACTTGGTGTAGCAAAAAACGCTTCGGACGACGAGCTTAAAAAAGCGTATCGAAAGTTGGCTATGAAGCATCACCCGGATCGCAATCCGGGTGATAAGGCTGCCGAGGAGAAGTTTAAAGAAGCCAAAGAGGCTTACGAAATGCTGTCGGATGCCGACAAGCGGGCAGCCTATGATCGTTTCGGGCATGCGGGTGTTGATCCCAATGCGGGGGGATTTAACGGCGGCGGACAAGGGTTCGGCGGTGGTGGATTTGCGGATGCCTTTGGCGATATCTTTGGCGATATTTTCGGTGGCGCTGCGGGCGGCCGTGGCGGCGGCCGAAGTAATGTCTACCGTGGTGCAGACCTGCGTTACTCGATGGAAATTACGCTGGAAGAGGCTGCCAATGGGCTGACGACCGAGATCCGTATTCCTACCTGGGAGAAGTGCGGAACCTGCGAGGGGTCAGGTGCGAAGCCGGGAACCAAGCCTGAGAAATGTAAGACCTGCGATGGTCAGGGTCAGGTTCGGATGCAGCAGGGCTTCTTCTCAATTCAACAGACCTGTCCCACCTGCCATGGAACAGGTAAGACAATTAAAGATCCGTGTAGTGCCTGTCAGGGCGAAGGCCGTACTCGCAAGCAGAAGACACTAGAAGTGAAAATTCCCGCGGGTATCGATGATGGCATGCGGATTCGATCGGCGGGAAATGGGGAGCCGGGCGTTAATGGAGGGCCGAGCGGCGATCTCTACGTTGAGATCAGCATCAAGCCCCACCGGGTCTTCTCACGCGACGGGGATGATCTGCATTGCGAGGTTCCCATTAGTTTTGCACGGGCTGCGCTCGGGGGTAACGTCGATGTTCCTACCCTGGGCGGTAAGGCGAGTTTTGAAGTCCCTGAGGGAACTCAGAGCGGGAAGACATTTCGGCTGCGCAGTAAGGGAGTGAAGAATGTCCGCTCAAACCTGCCCGGAGATTTGTATTGCCATGTCGTGATTGAAACACCAGTGAAGCTTACGGAAAAACAGCGCAAACTCCTGCAGGAGTTTGAAACCTCTCTCGAGGAAGGTGGCGAGCGACATAACCCCCAGAGCAAGAGCTGGATGGACAAAGTAAAAGATTTTTTTAACTAGGGTTAAAACGCGAGTGTGCCCATGTAAAGGGCGAGCACGACCAGCAAGAGAGCAAATGCCTTCTTAAGCGAGGCGACCTGCATACGGTGTGCGGTCTTCGCGCCAAATTGTGCCGTTAGCAGGGAGGCTAGCGAACAGGCGATCAAGGCGGGCAGGTAGATATAGCCATAAGAGCCGGAGGGCAGATCTGCCTCGGTCGCGCCCGCAACGATATACCCGATTAATCCGCCTGCGGCGATTGGAAATCCGATTGCCGCAGAACTCCCAATAGCCTGATGCATTGCGACATTGCTCCAAACCAAAAAGGGGGTTGAAATAAATCCGCCACCAGCTCCTACAAGGCTTGAGAGAAAACCAATCGAACCCCCAACAAGGCCAAGTCCGATTCGACCAGGTACATCACGGGAGGGCTTCGGTTTTTTGTTTCGAAGCATTTGCAGGGCAGAAAAACCGACAAATATTGCGAAAAATCCTGCGAGCCACTCACCCTTTAGGGCGCCTGCAAAGTTAGCGCCGATAAAGGTACCAAAAAATGCACCAATTCCCATTGGTTTGACGATATCCCAGCGCACCGCCCCTTTTTGGTGGTGGGCGCGCAGACTTGAGAGCGACGTGAACAGAATGGTCGCAAGCGATGTGGCAATTGCAATCTTCACAATGAGGTGGGCTGGAAATCCATTAAGTGCGAAAAGCAGTGTCATGAAAGGAACGAGCATCATGCCACCCCCAACACCGAGAAGACCAGCTAGAAATCCAGTAACTGCACCGATTGCGACAAGCGCAATCAACATCAGTGTCATATCGCGTCTTTTTAAAAGAGTGGTTCCTGGGGTGCCAGGGCAAGATCAAGCTTGGTCGCGATCTCTGTTATTTTCTTCTCGACTGTGGATTGATCGGCAGCGGTTTGGGCCTGCGTTCCGGTTAGGCAGTCGCGCGCAAGTGTCAATGCTGCCATCACGGCAACCCGATCCGCCGCCTGTAACTTGCCTTGCATCTTGACTTGCCGCATTCGGCTATCAACGAGTCCAACGCATTCCATCAGCAGCGTTTTTTCCTCGGGAGGACAAGATAACTGATAGCTTCTGTCCATAATTTGGACATCAATGCGCTCGGCTTTTGGATTAGTGCTCATAGGATTTCATCTTGATCAACCCTTATTCTAGCGCAGACCGATACCATCGGCTAAGGCGGTACCGTATTAATGAGCGTCCGGATTTCACGAATTAATTCGCTGGCGGTGAGTCCAATGACTCCCCCGATCTGTGCTGTTAGGCGCTCTGCCGCCAGGCCATGCAAGCGTACGCCATCGCGTACCGCGTTGTTTGGCGCGAGGCCCTGAGCAATTAGGGCGCCAATCACCCCCGCTAATACATCACCGGTCCCGCCTGTGGCGAGGGCGGCATTTCCGGTTGGGTTGATATAAGTCGTACCCGCAGGCTCCGCGATGACTGAGCCCTTGCCCTTGAGAACGGTGATTGCATTGAATCGTTGGGCAAGTGCCCGAGCGCTTGCTTCTCGATTGCTCTCAATATCAGCAATCGATCGTGCAAGTAAACGGGCCGCCTCGCCGGCGTGGGGGGTGAGGATGGTCGTTGCAGTTCTTCGCGCACATTGTCGGATCAGGGATGAATCCTGCGCCATCAGATTCAAACCATCGGCGTCAACCAGCACAGGCGCATTCTGTCTAAGTGTGCCGACCGTGAGGTGGTGCGCTCGGTCAGAAATTCCGAGGCCGGGCCCCAAGACCCAGCTGTTAATCGGTTTAGACTTCGCCTGCTCAGAGTCGATGAACATGAGCTCAGGAGTCAGCGGATCAACGCGTAGCGGGTCATCAGAGTCGGGTCGGATTACAAACACTTTACCGGCGCCTGCGAATAAAGCGGCCCGCGCTGCAAGAAACACAGCGCCCACCATCCCTTGGGCGCCGCCGATAACCCCAACCGCGCCTTGATTACCTTTGTGGGCGTTCGCAGACCGATGGATTAGCGCCACATGATCCTTTTAGGATTTAAGAGCATTTTTAATCTGCTCGAGTGCATTGGGATCCTCGAGAGTGGTGAGATCCCCTGAGTCTCGGCCTTCTGCAAGGGCCTGCATTGAGCGGCGCAGAAGTTTGCCGGAACGGGTCTTTGGCAGCAGCGTAACAAAATGGACACGCGAGGGACGTGCAATCGCCCCGAGTTCTTTATCGACGGTCGCCATAATGGCTTTTTCCTCAGAGACACGACCTTCTTGGGTTTTAATGGCGTCGAGTTTTTTTAATACACAAAAAGCCATTGGGACCTGCCCCTTTAGTGAGTCCGCCACACCGACAACGGCGACTTCTGCAACATTTGAATGCGCCTGTATCGCCTCTTCGATCTCACGTGTACCCAGTCGGTGGCCCGCCACATTGATCACGTCATCAGTTCTTCCAAGAATGAAGTAATACCCGTCCGTGTCGCGTATAGCGTAATCAAAGGTTGAGTAATAATTTTTTCCTGGTACGGCTGTGAAGTAGGTCTTCAAGAAGCGGTCATCATCTCCCCATACGGTTTGCAGGCAGCCCGGGGGAAGTGGGGGCACGATACAGAGCATGCCCTTTTCGTCGGCACCAACATCCTCAAAACTCGATTCATGAACAAGTCTTAAGTCATAGCCATAGACCGAAAAGCTTGGGCTTCCGAATTTTGTAGGCGTATCTTCGATGCCATGCTGGGCGGAGAGAATCGGCCAGCCGGTCTCGGTCTGCCAGTAGTTATCAATGATCTTGGCGCCACCAAGGGCCTCTGAGATCCAACGTGCGGTGGGCTCATCAAGGGGCTCACCGGCGAGAAATAAACGACGCAGGCATTTGGTGTTGTGCTGGGTCATAAATTTGGGATCTTGTTTTTTCAATACCCGAGCTGCAGTTGGAGAGGAAAACATGGTGGTCGCCTGAAACCGTGCGACGATGCTCCACCAGATTCCGGCGTCGGGCGTCGTGGGGAGACCTTCATAAACTATCGTTGTCGATCCGTTAATCAGTGGCGCATAGACGATATAGGAGTGCCCGACCACCCAGCCAATGTCGGACGTGCAGAAAAAGACCTCACCAGGCTTGCAGTCAAAAATATGCCGCATCGAGGCTGCAAGTGCGACACAGTAGCCACCCGTATCACGTTGCACGCCCTTGGGCTTGCCTGTGGTGCCCGAGGTATAAAGGATATAAGACGGATCAGTGGCTAACATCGGCTCGCAGGCAATGGTCTTACCCAGGTGCTGCGCTCGCAGGGAGGCGTAATCCACATCTCGGCCCTCCACGGTGGTCATGGCACAGAGCCCACGGTTGATTAAGAGAACCCTGGCAGGTGGCTTCTGGGCGAGGCGGCAAGCCTCATCAACGAGGTGCTTATAAGGAATCTCTTTTCCATTACGCATTCCTGCATCAGCAGAAATCATGACGGTGGGCTGGGCATCATCAATTCGGGCGGCTAGTGAGGGTGCAGCAAACCCACCAAAGACCACTGAGTGAATTGCGCCGATGCGAGCACAGGCCAGCATTGCGAAGACTGCTTCCGCTACCATCGGCATATAGACCAGAACACGGTCCCCGCGTTTTACACCGAGTGATTGCAGGATCGAGGCCATGCACTGTACTTCCGCATGCAGGGCCTTGTAGCTGTAAATTCGCTCTTCCTTGGTCTCGGTCGAGATGTAGACCAAAGCGTTTTGATCACCCCGCGTGTCGAGGTGCCGATCAATTGCGTTATGGCAGAGATTCGTTGTTCCGCCAACATACCAACGAGCAAACGGCGGATTAGAAAAATCAAGAATCTGGTCTGGTCTTTTAAACCAGTCAATGGTGTCTGCCTGCTCGGCCCAGAAGCGCTCTTTGTCTTCTATTGAACGTGTATGGAATGCGGCTACGGTTGTGCTCATGACAGATCTCCTTCAGCCCTTTCGTTGGTTACGGCAACACAAGCACTCGGGCGTGGGTGAATGCTTGGTTCAGTAATTCTCAGTTAGTACGCTGGCCGGTACGTGGACCTGGCCCTCCATCAAAATACGCGCACTGCGGCTCATGAGTACTTTCTTAACGACCCACTGCTGATTGGTGCACGCGGCTTGGGCACCAACCCGCAGTGTTCCCGAGGGGTGACCGAATCGAACGGCCTCGCGCTGGCCACCACCAGCAACGCTATTCACGAGTGTGCCGGGGATAGCCGCAGCGGTGCCAATTGCAACGGAGGCCGTGCCCATCATGGCATGGTGTAACTTGCCCATCGACAGCGCTCGTACCAATAGGTCACACTCCGAGGCCTTCACGGTTTTCCCACTCGAGGCGATGTAGTCCTTTGGGGCCGCGACGAACGCGAGCTTTGGCGTGTGTTGCCGGGTAGCGGCCTGTTCAAGTTCACTAATGAGCCCCATGCGAAGCGCGCCGTGTGCGCGAATTATTTCAAATCGGGCCAATGCCTCAGGATCATTATTAATCTGGTCTTGCAACTCAGTCCCCTGGTATCCAATATCTTCAGCCCGTATAAAGATGGTTGGGATACCTGCATTGATCATAGTGACCTGCAAGGGACCAAAGCCTGGCACCGAGAGCGTATCAACGAGGTTGCCCGTGGGGAACATGGCGCCTGCAGCGCCCTCTTCTTCTGCGGCAGGGTCCATAAATTCGAGGGCAACCTCGGCGGCCGGGAAGGTCACGCCGTCGAGCTCAAAATCCCCCGTCTCCTGGACCTCACGATTGGTGATTGGAACGTGGGCGATGATGGTCTTACAAATATTGGCCTGCCAGATTCTGATAACTGCAACCCCGTTATCAGGAATTCGTGAGGACTCGACAAGCCCTTGTCGAATCGCAAACGGGCCTACCGCTGCGGAGAGGTTTCCACAATTACCGCTCCAGTCGACAAAGGGCTTATCGATCGATACCTGACCAAATAGATAGTCGACATCGTGATCGGGCCGCGTGCTTTTGGCGAGAATGACGGCCTTGCTTGTGCTTGACGAACCATTGCCCATGCCATCAATCTGTTTTCCGTAGGGATCCGGGCTTCCAATCACGCGTAGCAACAGTGCATCCCTGACGGGCCCCGGTGCCTGCGCAGCAGGTGGGAGATCATCTCGAAGAAAAAATACACCTTTACTAGTGCCTCCCCGCATATAGGTCGCTGGAATTCTGATTTGTGCAGGGTGCATAGTGTTAGGCTGCCTTTGCTTGAAGAAAATCCTGGGCGAAGCGTTGTAATACACCGCCCGCCTCGTAGATCGAGACCTCCTCTGCGGTGTCGAGTCTACAGACCACCGCAACCCGCTCCTCGCGACCATCTTGTCGTCGAATAATCAACGTAAGGGTCGCACGCGGGGTTCGGGTTCCCACCACATCGTAGACCTCTGTGCCGTTCAGTTGGAGAGAAAGTCGCGTGGTACCCGGCTGAAACTCGAGTGGCAGAACCCCCATTCCGACGAGGTTCGTGCGATGGATACGCTCAAAGCCCTCGGCCACAATCGCCTCGACGCCCGCGAGACGAACGCCTTTTGCAGCCCAGTCTCGCGAGGAGCCTTGTCCGTAGTCGGCTCCCGCAATAATGATGAGCGGTTGTTTACGATTCATGTAGGTTTCAATCGCTTCCCACATGCGCATGATCTTGCCCTCGGGCTCAACGCGGGCAAGAGAGCCTTGTTTGACTTTACCGTTTTCGATCACCATTTCATTGATGAGTTTTGGATTGGCAAAGGTCGCACGCTGCGCAGTGAGGTGATCTCCCCGATGGGTCGCATAGGAATTAAAGTCTTCTTCGGGCAGACCCATCTTCGCGAGATATTCGCCTGCTGCACTGTCGAGCAAAATGGCGTTCGAGGGTGAGAGATGATCGGTCGTGATGTTGTCGGGCAAGATTGCTAACGGCCGCATACCGCGCAGGTGGCGCTCGCCAGCAAGGGCGCCTTCCCAGTAGGGCGGTCGTCGGATGTAGGTGCTCTGAGGGCGCCATGCATAGAGCGGACTAACGGTGTCGCCGCAATCCGCCTGGGCCATAAACATCGGGTCATAGACTTTACGGAACTGCTCGGGCTTTACGCTGCGCGCAACCACCGAATCGATCTCCTCGTCGCTTGGCCAGAGATCGGCAAGCCGAATGGCACGGCCCTGAGCATCTTGGCCAAGACTATCTTTTTCGATATCAAAGCGAATTGTGCCGGCGATCGCATAGGCGACGACGAGTGGTGGAGAGGCCAGAAATGCTTGTTTCGCATAGGGGTGGATACGGCCGTCAAAGTTACGGTTTCCCGAGAGCACAGCCGTCGCATAGAGATCACGATCAATAATTTCTTTCTGAATGCTGGGATCGAGTGCGCCGCTCATACCATTGCAGGTGGTGCAGGCAAAGGCAACAACGCCAAAGCCGAGCTGCTCGAGTTCAGTTAGAAGGCCCGCCTCCTCAAGGTAGAGTGCGACCGCTTTAGACCCAGGCGCCAGTGAGCTTTTTACCCAGGGCTTGCGGAGCAGTCCTAGCCGATTAGCATTGCGGGCCAAGAGCCCCGCAGCAATCATATTGCGCGGATTGTTGGTATTCGTGCAGCTGGTGATCGCCGCAATAATCACCGCACCATCGGGCATCTGGCCGGGTGTTGTATCGACATGGCCGGCAATGCCTTGGGCACGGAGATCGGTTGTCGCAACCCGCTTGTGAGGGTTAGACGGACCTGCGATATTGCGCACCACAGTGGAGAGATCAAAATGCAGAACACGTTCGTACTGCGCGTTCTTTAGGCTATCCGCCCAGAGGCCAGTCTGCCTCGCATAGGTTTCAACGAGTTTCACGAGGGACTCATCACGGCCTGTGAGTCGAAGGTATTTGGTTGTCTGATCGTCGATATAAAACATCGCGGCGGTTGCTCCGAACTCGGGGGCCATATTCGAGATCGTGGCGCGATCACCCAGGGTGAGATGGGATGCGCCCTCGCCAGTGAACTCTAGGTAGGCCGATACAACCCGTTGTTGTCGTAGAAATTCGGTTAGCGCAAGCACGGTATCGGTAGCCGTAATTCCCGGGCCGGGTCTGCCAGTGAGCTCAACACCAACGATATCCGGCAGCCGCATATAGGAGGCGCGCCCGAGCATGACACTCTCGGCCTCAAGGCCACCAACTCCAATTGCGATGACACCGAGTGCATCAACCATTGGGGTGTGGCTATCGGTGCCGACAAGCGTATCCGGGTAGGCCACACCATCTTGCACTTGAATGACAGGCGACATTCGCTCGAGGTTGATCTGATGCAAGATGCCATTGCCTGGCGGAATCACATCGACATTTCGAAAGGCCTTTTTTGTCCAGTCAATAAAGTGGAAGCGGTCCTCGTTTCGACGATCCTCAATAGCCCTATTCTTATTGAATGCGTCGGGGTCAAAGCCTCCACACTCAACGGCCAGAGAATGATCGACGACCAGCTGGGTCGGCACCACGGGGTTCACCTGTGCGGGGTCTCCGCCTTTTTCTGCAATTGCATCGCGTAGGCCCGCCAGATCAACGAGTGCGGTCTGTCCAAGAATGTCATGGCAGACGACACGAGCCGGATACCAGGGGAAGTCGAGATCACGTTTGCGGTCAATAATCTGTTTGAGCGAGTCAGTGAGTGCCGACGGATCACAGCGTCGCACCAGATTTTCTGCCAAGACTTTCGAGGTGTAGGGTAATTGATCATAGGCACCCGGTGTAATTGCATCGACTGCGGCCCTGGCGTCAAAAAATGAGTAGGGAGTTCCCTCTAGCGGCTTGCGATAGGCGGTATTCATTGGCCTACTTCCGCTGATCAATCGGAACAAACTTCTGGTCTTCTGGGCCGATGTAGTTGGCGCTCGGACGGATGATTTTCCCGTCGGAACGCTGCTCAATAATATGAGCTCCCCAGCCCGACGTGCGCGAGATCACAAAGAGGGGGGTAAACATTGCGGTGGGCACACCCATCATGTGATAGCTAACCGCGCTGAACCAATCGAGATTAGGAAACATCTTCTTAGCGTCCGCCATAACACTCTCAAGTCGTTCCGCGATTGCAAACATCTTCATATCGTTGGCGGATTTCGAGAGGTTTCTAGCAACTTCTTTAATGACTTTATTGCGGGGGTCTGAGAGGGTGTAGACCGGGTGGCCAAAGCCAATGACGACCTCTTTGTTCTCGATACGACGCCGGATATCAGTCTCGGCCTCATCGGGGCTTGCGTAGCGCTTCTGAATTTCAAAGGCCATTTCATTAGCACCCCCGTGTTTGGGGCCGCGTAGCGCGCCAATCGCACCGGCCATGCAGGAGTAGAAATCGGCACCTGTGCCAGCAATCACTCGAGCGGCAAATGTGGACGCGTTAAATTCATGCTCAGCATAGAGAATCAGTGAGGTATGCATCGCGCGCACCCAATCCGGTGGCGGTGTTTTGCCATGGAGGAGGTGTAGGAAGTGTCCGCCGATGGTGTCGTCGTCCGTGTCGACATCGATCATTTTCCCGTTGTGGCTGTAGTGATACCAGTAGAGCAACATGGATCCGAGTGAGGCCATGAGGCGGTCGGCAATATCCCGTGCACCAGGGGGGTTGTGGTCATCTTTCTCAGGCAGATTACAGCCCAGTGCCGAAACCGCCGTGCGCATCACATCCATCGGGTGAGCGGAGGCGGGCAAGGTTTCTAGGGCGGTCATAACATTTGCAGGAATGCATCGCATGGCCCGCAGTTTGTTTTTATAGCCGTCTAACTCGGTTCGGTTGGGCAGGTGCCCGTGAATCAGGAGATAAGCGATTTCCTCAAACTCGCAGACATCGGCCAGGTCAAGAATGTCGTAGCCGCGATAGGCCAGGTCATTGCCCGTTCGGCCGACTGTACAGAGTGCCGTGTTACCAGCGGTAACGCCCGAAAGGGCTACAGATTTCTTTGGTTTTGGCGGGGTGTTGGTGTCGGAAGTCATAGTCTTGGAGGTTATCGTAGGAAGTTCTAGGTTGCGGTGTGATTCGGGAGTTATTTCTTTTGGAACAGGGCGTCGAGCTTGTTTTCGTAATCCCAGTAGCCAATTGAATCGTAGAGTTCTTTCCGGGTTTGCATGAGATGCATGACATTATTCTGGGTGCCGTCTTTGCGAATCGCCTGGTAGACCGTTTCGGCTGCCTTGTTCATTGCACGAAATGCGGAGAGGGGGTAGAGAACGATTGCCACGCCTGCGCCGCGCAGTTCGTCCACCGTGTAGAGGGGGGTATCACCAAACTCGGTAATATTCGCGAGGATCGGAACCTTCACGGCTTTGGCAAATTGCTGGTACATCGAGAGCTCTGTCATGGCCTCTGGAAATATCGCATCAGCCCCTGCCTCGACGCAGGCGCAGGCCCGATCAATCGCGGCCTGGAGGCCCTCTACGGCAAGCGCGTCGGTTCGCGCCATGATGACAAAATCAGGATCTGTTTTTGCATCAGCAGCAGCTTTAACCCGGTCAACCATCTCGTCTTGGCTCACGATTGCTTTTCCTGGCCGGTGTCCGCATCGTTTCGCGCCCACCTGGTCTTCGATGTGCATCGCAGCTGCGCCAGACTTAATGAGCGATTTTGTCGTACGAGCAATGTTAAATGCGGAGGCACCGAACCCGGTATCGACATCGACCAGTAACGGGGTATCGCAGACATCGGTAATCCGCCGGACATCGGTGAGCACATCATCAAGGCCCGAGATCCCGAGATCGGGTAGTCCAAGCGAGCCCGCTGCAACACCACCACCCGACAGGTAGAGCGCCCTGAATCCGGCCCGTTTAGCCAGTAGTGCATGGTTGGCGTTGATAGCGCCGATGACTTGAAGGGGCTGCTCTTGCGCCAAGGCCTCGCGAAAACGTCGGCCCGCGGATTGGACGGAGTGCGCCATACCTGTTTCTCCCTGATGAATGCCCAGCATTGTTTTAGAACGTTCTTTTTTGTGATGCTGCACCGAACAATACGCTGGATCTCCGCGGCTGAGAATGCGTGGTTTTGGCTCGAGCCTTCGTGATTTGCGAAGGCTCGGGAATCCCGTTAGAGTCGGGCGATGGCATGGGAAGCATTGACAACCGCAACGGTCTCGGTGGCGATTGGCGAAATCGGTGACAAGACGCAGTTACTCACACTGGTGTTGGCGGCCCGCTTTCCGCGGGCGTTGCCGATTATCGCGGGGATTGTTGTCGCAACGTTGGCTAACCATGCCCTCGCCGTTGCCCTCGGTGTTTACGGCGCACAGTGGCTCACGCCCGAGAATCTGCGCTGGGTGCTCGGCCTTTCCTTTCTGGGCTTGGCTGCCTGGGCGCTTATTCCCGATCGGTTAGATGCCGACGAGGTGAAACTCTGGGAGACCGCGTTTATCGCCACCGTGATTGCATTTTTCATTGCGGAAATCGGCGACAAAACCCAGGTGGCCACAGCGTTGTTGGGAGCCAAATTCTCAGATGCACCTGTCCAGGTTGTTTTGGGCAGCACCATTGGGATGGTGATGGCGAATGCGCCTGCGATTTGGCTAGGTGAGCGTCTCTTAAAGCGGGTGCCGATGCGTCTGGTGCGGTGGGGGGCGGCCGGGCTCTTTGCGGCCTTCGGGTTCGTGATGCTGGTGTTTGGGCTTCCGGCGTTTTAGGGGGCGCACATGTTTAATCCAAGTAAGGATGAGGTCAGACGGTTCTTCTGTGAGGCTTGGGCGAAATCCCAAAGCGAGACGGTGCTCTCGCCGATGGAGGTGATTGCGGTCGAGTGGATTCGGGAGCATCCCGAGTATCACGCTGATCTGATGAATCTGGAAGAAGCGCTCTCCAGAGACTATGGTATTGACTCCGGCAAGAGCAATCCGTTTCTCCATCTCTCAATGCATCTATCGATCGAGGAGCAGATTTCAATTGATCAGCCGCCAGGAATACGGCAGGCGTTTGCGCGTCTTGCCCAGCGCATGGATAGCCGACATGCGGCCATGCACGAGGTAATGGAATGTCTGGGTGAGGTCTTATGGCGGGCTCAGCGTGATCAGCAGCCCATCGATGGTCAGGCGTATGTTGAACTCGTGATGAGGCGGCTCGCGTGACCAATCCGCAACGGGTTGATTTTGTAACCCTCAAACTCCTCTTGGCGGTCGCTCAGCTGGGATCAATTACGAAAGCGGCTGAGAGTCTACATCTCGCCCTTGGGGCTGCCAGCACCCGAATCCGGGATTTAGAGAGTCGTATGGGCGTATCGCTGCTTGCGCGTCATGCGCGGGGTGTGCGCTTCACGGAGGCCGGCAATACTGTGCTCCATCATGCCCGATCGATTGAACGGGAACTCGCCCAGATGGAGTTTGAGGTCGGGGATTTTGCATCCGGTATCAGTGGCCATGTCCGGGTCGTTGCGAATGCCAGTTCGATTGCAACCGTCTTGCCCACCGACCTCACAAAATTTCTGAAGGCCCACCCACGGGTGCGGATTGATCTTGTGGAGCACACCAGTCGGGAGATTCAACGCCTAGTTGCCGAGGGCGATGCAGAAATTGGAGTCTTTGCGGGTGGGTTATTGCGCGATGGGTTGGCGGTCGTGCCCTACCACGAAGATACCCTAGTTGCGATGGTGCCCAACCAGCTCAGTTGGAGGAAGGTTCGATCAATTTCTCTCGAGCAGCTTCTTTTAGAGGATCTTATTCTCCTGCAGGAGGGTGGTTCGATTCAGGAGTGGCTTGCGAATGCCGCCCGACAGTTTGGCATCCATCCCCGCATTCGCGTTCAGGTAAAAGGCTTTGATGCAATTTCGCAGTTGGTTGCAGCGGGTCTTGGCATCACGGTACTGCCCGAGATTGTTGCCAAGCGATTTGGAAAATTATTAGGGCTTAAAACCCTTTCAATCTCGGGTTCTGATTCGGCTCGGGCGCTGTCGATTTGTCATGGAGATCCCAAAAAACTCTCGCCCGCCGCACTCGATTTACTCGTTTTTTTTAAAAATAGACGTTCTTAATCGGGTGGAAAACTCTTGTTGCGATAGTCGCAGAGATCTCGAATCGGACATTGCCAACATTCAGGTTTTCGCGCCTTGCAGATATAGCGTCCGTGAAGAATCAGCCAGTGGTGGGCCTGTCGTTTAAATTCTGCGGGCACAAGCCGCTCAAGGCGTTTCTCAACTTCACTCACGGTTTTTCCATGGGCGAGCCCAGTGCGATTCGAGACCCGAAAGATATGGGTATCGACGGCAATCGTTTCCCATCCAAATGCAGTGTTCAGAACCACATTGGCGGTTTTGCGGCCGACACCGGGCAAGGCCTCGAGTGCGTCACGATCTTCTGGCACCTCTCCCCCATGGTCGCGAATCAGAATCTCGCAGGTTGCAATGAGATGCCTAGCTTTTGTGCGGAAAAGACCAATCGTTCGGATATACGGCTCAACCCCAGCGACTCCGAGGCGGCAGAGGCCCTGTGGGGTGTTGGCGACAGCAAAGAGCTTGCGTGTTGCAGCATTCACCGAAATATCGGTCGCCTGTGCTGATAACAAGACGGCGGCAAGGAGTTCAAAAGGCGTTCGGTATTCCAGCTCGGTGGTGGGGTTGGGATTTAGCGCTTGGAGCCTAGAGAAAATCTGTTCTCGTCCGAGCCGGGTCATTTGGCCCGCTCCGCTCCACGTTGTTGGGCCCGCGCTAGGATCGCCGTCAACTGATCTGCCGGTGGTGAAGCGGGTCCAACCGAAGGTTTCTCGAGCCGGGCGGCACGTGCCATGAATTGTTGGCGTGCCCGATTCGCATCATGGGGTGACCAAGATAGCGGCTCTGCAGGCATGATCATCTCAATACAGTCGACAGGGCAGGGCGCAATACAGAGCTCGCAGCCTGTGCAATCCTCTGCGATCACCGTGTGCATGAACTTAAACCCACCGACGATTGCATCGACCGGGCAGGCGAGGAGACAAAGCTTGCAGCCGATACATCGATGTTCATCGATAAGCGCTTGCTTTCTTGGGCCCTCGACTCCGTTCTGAGGGTTCAGCGGCGCATAGGGCAAGCCCGTGAGTTGACTGAGCTGTCGGATTCCATCATCACCACCCGGGGGGCATTGATTAATAAGGGCCTCGCCACGAGCAATCGCATCTGCATAGGGCCTGCAGGCAGGATAGCCACATCGGGTGCACTGCGTCTGCGGTAAAACCGCATCAATGGCGTCGGATGAAATCTCTAATTTTTGGGGCAACCTGCTCACGCCATCGCCGTCCGCTGAAAATTCCGTAGTGCCCTGCTCCGGGAACAACGTAATCCTGCTGCCGATTTTTTGGGATTCCTGTGCACAACTCGTGGGCGGCTTGGGTCTGGCCCGCACCGGAGATATCGTCGAGCTCGCCTTCTACGGTAAAGAGTGCGGTCTTGGTGATGTCTTGGGGGCGGACAGGCTTGCCGCGTATGAACCAGTTGCCATTTGGGAGCGCGTGCTCTTGGAATACCACCCGGATAGTATCGAGATAGAACTCTCCGGCGAGATCGAGCACCGCATTGTATTCGTCGTAAAAGACGCGATGATTTTCAGCACTTTCGTCATCGCCACGAATCAACTGAAGGTAATAGTCGTAATGAGAGGTGATGTGACGACTAGGATTCATTGCCACGAACCCTGCGTGTTGTAAAAAGCCGGGATAGACTTTTCGGAGGTAGCCGGGATACCGGTGTGGAACGGTATAAATCACATGGTTTTCAAACCAATGCAATGGTTTCTCCGTTGCGAGATCGTTGACCGAAGTTGGACTTTTTCTGGCGTCGATTGGCCCGCCCATCATGATGATGGATCTCGGTGCGATGGGGTTGTTCTCGGAGGCCATTAATGCAACTGCAGCGAGAACCGGCACTGTGGGCTGGCAGACCGACATGACATGAAGGTCTGGGCTTAAGGTGACAATAAACTCTTTGATGTAATCGACATAGTCATCGAGGCCAAATGCGCCATCCGTGATTGGCACCATTCGGGCGTCAATCCAGTCGGTGATATAGACCTCATGATTGGGCAGCATCGTGCGCACGGTATCTCGCAGGAGTGTCGCGTGATGGCCCGACATTGGGGCTACCAGCAGCAATTTTGGATCGTGGGGCCTCTTCATGCCCTGGGGAAACTGACGCTCGAAGTGGATGAGCCTGCAGAATGGTTTAGCAGCAATGACCCGCTCAAGCACCGGAATCTCTTCGCCTGCGACTGTTGTGTGAGCGATCTCAAAGTCGGGCTTGTGATAGTCCTTCCCAATGCGATGCACGAGGTCAAGCGTAGCCGCTACTCTCTTTGAAAATGGCGTGTAAGACAGTGGGCTATAAGGGTTGGTGTACGCCTGGGCGGATACGCCTGCGAGCCGGCTAAGTGGATGCAAAATCGAACGTTGTAATTCGTGGAGCTGATAGAGCACGTGGCGATCCCCCTGCGTCGTATCTTACCAGTAGTTTTCTACTGCAATCTGCCCTGGGCGCGACTGACGACTTGTTTGAAACCCTTTTGTTTTCAAAAGCTTGCGTGTGTCGTCCACCATTTCTGGGTTGCCGCACAACATAATCCTCGAATTGTCCAAGTCAAACACCGTTTTCGCCGCTCGCTCAAGCGCGCCCGATGTAATGAGTTGTGTAATACGCTCCGATAAAACTCCTGGGAGTTGCTCTCGCGTGATGACCGGAATATAAATTAGCTTGTTCGCGAACTCGCCAAATAAGGGGTGTGCTGGCAGCGCATCGAGGGTATCGCGATAGGCGAGTTCATCTGACTGGCGCACACTATGAACGAGAATAATCTTCTGGTAGTCGGACCAGACACTGGGTTCTCCAAGGATCGAGAGAAACGGCGCGATGCCGGTCCCGGTGGAAAGGAGCCAGAGATCGCGGGCGGCGCTAAAACGATCGAGGGTGAGAAACCCATGGTTTTGTTTCTCAATAAGAATGCGATCACCAACCCTGAGTCGTGAGAGTTCGCTCGTGAACTCCCCCTGGGGGACGACAATGGAGTAGAACTCTAGGAACTCGTCATAGGAGTTTGAGACCATGGAGTAAGCCCGCCAGACGAGGTCTCCATCGGCCTTCTCTACGCCGAGTCGCGCAAACTGACCTGCGGTGAAACGGAAGGCCTTCGGCCGGGTGATACGAAATGAGAAGAGATGAGGCGTCCAGGACTTAATCCAGGTAATTGATTCGCGGGTTGTTTTTTCCGCTGACTGGGTCACCGTTCGAGGAGTCCGCGCTTATCTTTTACATCGACCCAATCATCTGCGTCTGGGAAGTGGGGCTCCATTCGGGTGATGGTTGGCCAGTGGGCACAGAGATCCGCATTGATCGCAATGAAATCCTTCTGGTCGTCGGGCACATCTTCCTCTGCATAGATGGCATTGACGGGGCACTCTGGAATGCACACGGCACAGTCAATGCATTCATCGGGGTCGATGACTAGAAAATTTGGGCCTTTGCGAAAGCAGTCAACCGGACAGACATCGACACAGTCCGTAAAGCGGCATTTGATGCAGGATTCGGTCACTACGTGGGTCATGGTCGTTAGAGTCTCGTGACGGATGGGGGCTAGGTTTTTAGTCGTTTCGGGCGGGGGCTAGTGAAAAAGCACTTTAGACGATAGGTTCTTGGCGCTACACTTGCGATTCTAGCGAACTTCACCCCCGAAGAGCCCTTGCGCCATCGAATAGGAATTAATTCCCATGTCCTCTAAACCGCCTTTGGGCAGCCTGGAGTCTGACGCCTCGCGGACTCGAATTTTATCGAGGATTCGGTCGGCCCAGGGCCGCCCCGAGCAGGCCAAGCAGCGTGAAGAAGAGCTCAGCTACAACTATATTGCGCAAAAGCCATCGGGCCCTCAGCCTGAGGTAGACCCGGATTTAATGGCGCAGTTTATCGCGCAGTCAGCGCGGCTGCAGACCAGTATTGAGAAGGTCAAAACAATGTCGCAGGTCCCCGGCGCGGTGGCCGAGTACCTGCGCGGCAGGGGTCTGGGGTCCCGCGCAATTATCTGGAAATCATTTGCAAAACTAGGCTGGGACAAGGTGGGTCTTCATGTCGAGGCCCGTGCACCGGTGCGTGATGAGCCGGCACCTGATCTGGTGGGAATTACCGGGTGTTTCGTTGCAATCGCCGAGACCGGAACCCTCACGCTGTTGTCAGGCCCGGAGACACCGGCCTCGATGGCTCTTTTGCCAGAGACGCATATCGCGATCGTCCCGAAATCGAGAATCGTTCGCCACATGGAGGATGCATTTGCGTTACTTCGTCACGAGCAGGGGGCGCCGCCGCGGGCTTTAAATTTCATTTCCGGGCCGTCTCGTACGGCAGATATCGAGCAGACGCTGGTCATCGGCGCCCATGGTCCCTATCGTGTCCATGTCATTTTAGTCACCTCCCTGTAATCCTCGACGACCCTTTTTAGACCGAAAGAGACGAATGGCAAAACCAAAGTTAGTGATTTCGCGGCGTATTTACAACCCTGTTCTGGCCTCGTTGGAAGAGTGCTTCGAAATCGTTGCGGATAATCAGCAGACCGACAAGGCGTGGACGGTTCAAGAGATACAGTCCAAGGTTGCAACGGCGCAGTATCTGCTCTGTACCGTAGCCGATAAAATTGATGCTACGGTTATCGAATCAGCGCCCGATTTAAAGGTGATTGCAACCGGAGCGGTTGGGTTTAACAATATCGATGTTGCGGCCTGTAAGGCCCGTGGAATACGGTTAACCAATACACCGGATGTCTTAACTCAGACCACCGCTGATTTTGCGTTTGCGCTCATGATGGCCACGGCCCGACGCATCTCTGAGTCTGAGCGTTATGCCCGTGCTGGGCAGTGGACAGGGTGGGCCTTCGATCAGTTTACGGGTGCCGATATCCATCATGCGACTCTCGGAATTATTGGAATGGGCCGCATTGGTAGCGCTATTGCAAGGCGCGCGTTTGGGTTCGATATGCGCGTGCTTTATCACAATCGTCAGCCAAGCCAAGAGGAGGGTGGTGCCCAGTGGGTGACCCGCGAGGTACTTCTGCAGGAGTCTGATTTTGTGATGCTGGTCGTGCCCTATAGCCAGGCCACACACCATCTCATCGGCAGACCTGAACTTGCGTTAATGAAGCCAACCGCAACATTGATTAACATCGCCCGCGGCGGTGTGGTTGATGATCAGGCGTTGATTGCGGCCTTGAAGGCGAAGACCATTGCCGCGGCAGGCCTCGATGTCTTCGAGGGAGAACCGCGATTTGATTCCGCTTTTCTGGAGTTTGAGAATGTGGTGATCACGCCGCACATCGCGAGCTCGACCAAGGCAACCCGGGGCGCGATGATGCAGCTGGCGGCCGACAACCTGATTGCCCACGCCAGAGGGATGCCACTGATCACGCCCGTCGCCTAATCGGGACGGTTTTTGATACACTTGGCCTTCCTTGCCACACCCATAAGTTAGCAGGTGCTAACTTAATGATTTGCAGCCGATTGCGGGCTGTCACTGGGGTGGCATTACCCATAAGGAGATATCGTGCGTCATTACGAGATAGTATTTATTGTGCACCCCGATCAGAGCGAGCAGGTTCCCGCGATGATTGAGCGTTACAGCACAATCGTTACAGCAAAGGGTGGCAGAGTCCACCGCATGGAAGATTGGGGCCGTCGGCAGTTGTCCTATCCCATTGCCAAGGTTGCCAAAGCCCATTATGTGCTGCTCAACATTGAGTGCGGCCAAGAAGAGATGGATGAACTGGACCACGCGTTTCGATTTAACGATGCGGTCTTGCGGCACCTGGTTGTTGCCATGAAAAAGGCGGAGACGGGTCCATCCCCCATGATCAAAGTAATCCAACGCGAAGAAGCTCGTAAAGCGGCCTCTGAGATTCCAGTCGCAGCCTAGCCTCCGGGGTCCGAACGGCTGCTGAATTTCTACTGAGAATCTCCGCGTGGCGAATCCCGCAAGGAACTCAGTAAGGCTGTCGGGAGCGCTGATTGAAAAAAAAGCGAAACGGTTCACCCCGGCCGGCATTCCAGTCATTGAGGGTCTCGTGGGCCATGAGTCCGATGTGATCGAGGCGGGCGCGAGGCGAAAGATTCAGTGTGAAGTCCGGTTAAAGGCGATTGGTGAGATTGCGGAGAGACTTGATTCGATAGCGATTGGTACAGAACTTCTCTTACAAGGATTTCTGGCCCCCGCGCGGCAGACCAGCAGACAGTTAATTTTTCACTTAACAAATTTTGAATTGGAGTAAAGAAAATGGCATTTAATAAAAAGTTTGACAAAAACAAGCGGCCTCGCCGTCCGACCCAGTCGGCCTTATTCAAGCGTAAACGTGTCTGCCGGTTTACCGCCGAGGGTGTCGAGCAGATCGATTACAAAGATATCGATACGTTACGAGATTTCGTTACCGAGACGGGGAAAATTATTCCCGCCCGTATTACCGGGACCAATGCACGGTATCAACGTCAGTTGACAACCGCAATCAAGCGCGCTCGTTTTCTTGCCTTGATCGCGTTCACCGATAACCATTAATCGCACCGAACCCAATTTAAGGATTGAATATGCAAGTGATTCTTCTTGAGAAAGTCGTCAACCTGGGGCAGCTTGGCGATGTCGTTCGCGTGAAAGACGGTTTTGCGCGCAATTTTCTGATTCCCCAGGGCATGGCTCGGCGGGCAACCGACACCGCAATTGCAGATTTCCAAGCCCGTCGCGCAGAACTCGAAAAAGTCCAGGCTGAGAAGTTGGCCCAGGCGCAGTCGATTGGCAGTCAGTTATCAGGCCTGGTCCTTGAAATCTCTCAGAAGGCCGGAGTCGATGGTCGACTCTTCGGGTCGGTTACAAACTTCGATATTGCGGAGGCTTTAAAGGCCAAGGGAATCTCGGTTGCGAAGGCGTGCGTGCGACTGCCCGTCGGGCCATTGAAGACTGTTGGAGAGCATGCGGTGCAGGTTGCGCCGCATACGGATGTTGTCTCTGACATTACGGTTCGTGTGATTGGTGAGACGGCCTAAGGGCGATGGATACCCAGGCGCTTGCGCTGCGGGTCCCCCCGCATTCGATTGAAGCTGAGGCCTCCGTTTTAGGGGGCCTTTTGCTTGATAACTCGGCCTGGGAGAAGATCGGCGATATGGTGCGGCCGAATGATTTCTATCGGGCCGACCATCGTGTCATTTTTGAGAGTATTGCCAAGCTTATTGATGGGGGCCGACCTGCAGACGTCGTCACCGTTTACGAGGCGCTGCAGAGTATCGGGCGTGCCGATGAGGTTGGGGGTGTCGCGTATCTCAACACCCTCGCCCATGAAACGCCCTCGGCCGCCAATATTCGGCGCTATGCGGAAATTGTTCGTGACCGATCGATTCTCCGATACCTTGTATCGGTGAGCGACCAGATCGCGACCCAGGCGCTCAATCCCGCAGGCAAAGAGACTCGTCAGATTCTCGATGAGGCCGAGAGTCAGATTTTTCAGATCGGCGAGCAAGGTTCGCGATCCTCCGGTGGGTTTCAGGAGTTTCACGTGGTGCTGGCCAAGGTGGTCGAGCGCGTTGATGATCTCTATCACAACCCCAATCCATCGGATGTAACGGGCGTACCGAGCGGCTTTGTTGATCTCGATCAGAAAACGGCAGGGATGCACTCCGGCGATCTGATTATTGTCGCGGGTCGCCCCAGTATGGGAAAGACATCGCTAGCGCTGAATCTCGCCGAGTATGTGGCGATCACTGAGAAATTACCGGTTGCTGTCTTTAGCATGGAGATGGGCGCAGAGCAGCTTGCGATGCGTGTCCTGTGCTCGGTCGGTAAGCTCGATGCCCAGCGGGTGCGGACCGGCCGGCTCACGGAAGATGATTGGAATCGTTTATCGCAGGCGATGGGCCGAATGAAGGATGCCAATATTCATATCGATGAAACCCCGGCTCTAAACCCACTTGAATTACGCTCGCGGGCACGTCGTTTATCTCGGCAGTACGGTAAGCTGGGTCTGATTGTGGTGGATTATCTCCAGCTCATGAGTGGCACGAGTGGCAATAGCGAAAACCGCACGACCGAGATTTCCGAAATTACCCGTTCTCTCAAGAGCCTGGCAAAAGAGTTGGGATGTCCAGTCATTGCGCTATCACAGTTAAATCGCACGGTTGAACAGCGAACCGATAAACGGCCAGTCATGAGCGATCTGCGAGAGAGCGGCAGTATTGAGCAGGATGCGGATTTGATTCTGTTCATTTATCGCGATGAGGTCTATCGCCCAGATACGCCGGATAAGGGTGTGGCAGAGATTATTATTGCTAAGCAGCGAAATGGTCCAATTGGTACAGTCCGTCTAACCTTCCTGGGTCAATTTACTAAGTTTGAAAACTTTGCGCCGCCACCCTCGGCTGGCTATTCTTCGGAGTATTAATGATGCAATCTCTTCCCGCAGTTGAGCAACCCTCAGTGGCCATTTCGGGCTCAAGTGCCCGTTTCCCAGTTCGCCGTGTTTATTGTGTTGGCCGCAACTATGCCGATCACGCGAAAGAGATGGGGGCATCGGGACGAGAGCCCCCTTTTTTCTTTTTTAAGCCTTCTGATGCACTCTTTAATGTGGCCGCAGGTACAACCCAGGAGTGGCCGTATCCCTCAATGACTCAGGACCTCCATCACGAGGTGGAGCTGGTGGTTGCGGTGGGTCGGGGAGGAAAAAACATTGCGGTATCCGATGCGGCCAAGCATATCTGGGGCTATGCCGTTGGCCTGGATATGACTCGTCGAGATTTGCAGGCGGCGATGAAAAAAGAAGCGAAGCCGTGGTGTATCGGCAAAGGGTTTGATCATGGGGCGCCCATTGGTCCACTCTTTCCGATTGAATCAACCGGTGAGATTACTGCTGGGCCAATTACTCTAAAGGTTAACGGAGAGGTTCGACAACAAGGGGATATTGCTGATTTGATTTGGAGTATCAACGAAGTGATTGCACATGTCTCGAATGCCTGGGTACTTCAAGCCGGTGACCTCATCTACACGGGTACACCCGCCGGGGTTGGTCCTGTCGCACGCGGCGATGTGATGACCGTCGAGGCGACCCGGGTCGGTGGGTTCGCATTAAAGGTCGTCTAGCGGTTGTGTTCCCCTAAGGAGCGGACGGATGCGCCAGAGTTCGGCCCCCCTCACGCTGCCTGCGGTTAGGCAACGCGCGATCCTTGTCTCCGCGGTCGTGGTTGCACATGCGGCTGTTGTCGCGATGATCTTGAGTGCGGAGGTCCGGGTTGATCAGCCGCCTCAGCCCCATGTGATCCGTCTTCAGATGGCACCGTTTGCTGGCCCGCAAGCACGTCAGTCCAGCCCACCACCGATGCGCCCTTCCTTGGCGGACGCTCAGCAATCCCGGCCGCAGATGAAGCCGGCACAGTCACAGCCAGTACAGTCGCAGATGCAGGCAACCCCACCGACAACGCCCGTGACGCCAGCCGAGCCTGTTGGCCGGGCGGCGGCCCCATCAATCACGAACAACACTGCTGTTTCCGAAGATCGCCAGCCAACGATTGATGCGAGTTTTCGTGGGAATCAGCCTCCTGTCTATCCGGTCATTGCGCGTCGACGCGGCGAGCAAGGGACTGTTATCCTCCGGGTTTTGATTACGCCGGATGGCCGTGCGTCGGATGTGGAACTGGTTCGAGGCAGTGGTTCGGCTCATCTGGATCGCTCAGCAATTGAAACGATTCGACAGTGGCGGTTTGTTCCGGCGATCAAAGGGGGTAGACCGGCAGCGGCTTGGTACGAGTGGCGTTGGGAATTTCGTTTAGAGGGTTAAGTCGGATTAGCCCATCGTTTATGCACTAGCATGTTCACAGATGTTATGACCCGCACAGGAAAAAATGATGAATAACGCTTCTCTGGGCCTTGCTCACATGTTGTCGAACGCAGACGCCGTGATCTGGCTCACTGCGATCGTATTACTCGTAATGTCGGTGATCTCCTGGACTCTGATTATTGCGAAAGGCCGTGCCACACAGAAATCCCGCAAGGCCTCGGCACATGCGGCGAGTCTTTTCTGGCAATCAAGTACGCTCGAGGTTGGATTGAGCCGGTTGCAGTCGGCAGAGCCGACACCGCTACTTGCCTTACTCGCCGAGGCCGCAATCGATCTTCAGAATTCGGCGGGCCGGGGAGCGTCGGGTGAGCCAGCCTTAAGCCTTGATGATCAGTCTGCCGCTGAGGATCGTGTGACACGGCGTTTACGCAGTGCCTTGCAGACCGCAACGACAGGCCTTGAGTCTGGATTGGTAACGCTTGCTTCAATCGGTGCGACTGCGCCCTTTGTTGGGCTCTTCGGAACGGTATGGAGTATTTATCATGCACTCATCAGTATCTCAGGCAGCGGCCAGATCATGATCGAGCAGGTCGCGGGTCCGGTGGGTGAGGCCCTGATCATGACCGCATTCGGGCTCTTCGTAGCGATTCCCGCAGTGCTGGCCTACAACGCGCTGACCCGCAGTAATCGAATGATTCTCTCGGTCTGTGATGCCTTTGCGAATGACCTGCGGGCGCATTGTCTTAACAAAGGATAAATCGATATGGCCATGGGAAAATTTGAGTCAGCGGGTCAGGGCGAGCCTCTATCAGAAATCAATACAACCCCATTAGTCGATGTGATGCTGGTGTTATTGGTAATTTTTATTATTACTGCGCCTCTGATGACACGAGCGATCTCGCTTGATCTGCCGAAATCAGAGGCCCCTACGGTCTCGTCATCGAAAGATACGCTGAATATCAGTATTAACGCCAGGGGCGACTTGTTTCTGGATAAAAAATCGATTACCCCAACAGATCTCAGGGCAACACTTGAGTCCGCTGCAGCAAGGTCTAAACAGACACCAATCCACCTTCGTGCAGAGCGTGATACTCGTTATGAATCTGTGATTGAGGTAATGTCGATTGCCAATCAACTCGGACTGAGTCAGTTGGCCTTCGTGACCGACCTCTCTCGCAAGTAAGTCCGGACGATGTGTTAGGAGTCGAATTGGTCGGGCGGGTTCTGGCTGACCTAGTGCTTGTGCCCCTGGGTCGCGCCAGACTTGTGGGAACCGGTGTGGTGGCCGTGTTCAGCCCCTGACCGTTTTTCGACTTCAATCTCAACAGTTACTTCGCCTGCGTTTTTAAATATCAGAGTGACCGGAAATTTTTCGCCCTCTTTGAGTGGCCGGTTCAGATTCATGAGCATCAGGTGATAGCCCTCTTTACTCCCACGGGCCATTGAGACCTCGCCTCTTGCAGGGATGGTCACTCCCGGAATTTCACGCATGGCCATGACGCCCTTATCCATCGACATCCGGTGAACTTCCATCGATTTTGAAATACCAGAGCGCGCTGCAATGAGCTGGTCATCTTTTGCGCCAGAGTTCTTTAGCTTTTCAATAAAGATTGCGCCATGGGGTTGGCCGGGCGCCGTGGGGGTTGCAGTCGGGTGATCAATGGATAAGTCACCTTTCTTGAAGTCGTGGGCGGTCGCCTGGCCAAGCCCCACCAGCAATGCGATGATCATTGCAGCGAGACCTGTCCGCAGGGCGCGGTAGGGTGGGTGAATAACCGCCGATAACGGGGAGGTTCTGAGTTGGTCTAGAGCGAATTGGACTTGGGTTAGGGTTTGCATGCGGGAATTTTAAACCCATTTGGATCGGGGCTTGACAGGGAGGGTAGACTCAGAATTTTAGGATCATCATGACAAGATTAGAGCGATACGCACTGCGCCCCCAATCACTCTGGTGGTTCACTTTCCTATTGAGTATCGTCATAGCGGGTTGGACGGGTTCTACGCGAGCCCAGCCCGTTGCGGACCGACATCAGGCTGGCCATAGCCATGGCGCGCATAGTCATGGCAAGGCGGAGATGGAGTTAACGATTCAGGGGTCAGCGATTCGAGGGCTCTTCAGAACCCCGATGGATAGCCTCCTCGGGTTTGAGCATGCACCCAAAACAGATGCGCAGAAGAAAGCAGTCTCTGACTTGAGAGAGCGGTTAAAAAACCCAGCCGCATGGTTTGTACCGACCGCTGATGCGCAGTGCGTCGTTCGCTCCCATGAGGCGAGTTCAACGCTGTTTTCCGGCGCAGTGAAAGGTGCCCATAGTGATCTTGAATATCGCTTCTCATTTGAGTGTGCTGTACCCAATGCGCTAAAGGGGTTGGAGATTCTTGCGCTTCGTGATTTTCGACGGCTATCAGAGGTGCGTGTTCAGCTGGTGACTGATCGAGGACAGAGATTGGTGAAGATGCATAAGAAGTCGCTCGACCTCGCGTTTTGACTAAGGCTATGGAATCGGTCCCGACAGTCGCAATCCGTAACCTAAGGTTTGGCTGGCCTAAGCAGCCGTCTTTGCTCTGTGTGGAGGCGTTCGACATTGCGGCAGGCGAGATGGTGCTTCTGCAGGGACCCTCGGGATGCGGCAAGACAACTCTGCTTGGACTTATTGCTGGCGTGATTGCCGCCA
>JACCDH010068906.1_pt1 | contig 57203 bp, 57 predicted proteins | sample 7442481 | NCBI WGS metagenome assembly JACCDH01 (sample SAMN15323433, study PRJNA562643) | freshwater metagenome | isolation source: river surface water | place: USA:Blue River Watershed | collected 2017-08-15
ACATCCTGGGTGCCGTAATTGTCAGTCTAGATGTCAGGTGTTTGGAAGTAAGTGCAGGTCGGCCGGACGGAACGTCACTGAGACAGAGGCGTTCCGTGCGAACTCGAGCTGGTCAAGTACGTTGATGATTGTGTCTTGAACTTTTACTGCATATTCAATATGTGGTCCCATATATTGAATATGCTCAATGACGCCACTGAGCGTATTGACCCGATCAGCTCGCACCGACTCTGATTGCGCTGCAAGCCGTAAGTCCTCCGAACGCAATACTGCGGTGCGTTGTTCGCCATTTTGTCCGACTACCGGCGGGTCAAGCGTGATGGATGATCCGTCTGGTGCAAACCATTTCTGGTCACGGCAGGTGAGCGTTAGAAAGTTGGCGGCACCGATAAAGTCAGCAGTAAATTTCTTTGTCGGACGTCGGTAAAGCTCGCGGGGCTCACCCACCTCGACAATGTGTCCGCCGTCCATGACGATGATACGGTCGGACATGGACAATGCTTCGGCCTGATCATGCGTGACATATACCGCTGGGATAGCGAGCTCTTTTTGAATTCTGCTGATTTCAGCGCGCGTACGATCACGCAAACGGGCATCCAGATTGGAGAGTGGCTCGTCAAACAAAAGTACTTTTGGTTTGCCCACAATCGCACGGGCAAGCGCCACACGCTGCTGCTGCCCGCCAGAGAGCTCGGAGGGCTGTCGGTTCGCCAGATGCGAAAGACCAACGACCTCTAACGCCCAACTAACAGCTTCGGGGATCGATGCGCGATCCACATTTCGTGCAATCAAAGGAAAGGCTACGTTTTCTGCCACACTCATGTGTGGCCAGATAGCATACGACTGAAACACCATTCCAAGGTCGCGTTCGTGCGGAGCGATAAATATATCTTTGTCGGGTTGCGACACGACCCGACCATCGATTTCGATGGTTCCGCCGTTCGTGCGTTCGAGTCCGGCGATACAGCGCAGAGTCGTTGTTTTCCCACAGCCGCTCGGGCCTAGCAGAGTGACAAATTCCCCATCCTCGACATCAAATGAAATGCCATGAACAATGGTGGTTTGGTTAAACGCTTTGATCAAATTGTTGACACGGATGCCCATGGTGATTCAGTCCAGTTTTACAGCGTTATTTGGTAGTCGATGTTTTTGAACGATCGAGTAACTTGAGTGATGGACGATGCTTGGTCGCTAACATCAACAGATACATCGCAATGAATACGACGATCATTCCGACCAAAGACAGTGAGCTGGCAAGCCCCCAGTTTGCTTGCTCGAAGAATGACCAAATCGACGTCGATAGGACGCTTGTCGATGCGGTGTAGAGAAGCACTGCGGAGGCGATTTCGCGGAAGAACGCCATAAATAGCAGGAAGTAGGCGCCTTGTAGCGACGGCATAGCAAGGGGCACAAGAATGCGCCGAATGCCTTGTAAGCGCGTTGCACCTGCAGTCCAGGCGGCTTCTTCCAGGCTCTTGTCAATTTGAATCATCCTGCCGCCAACGGTCTCTGTCGCATAGGACAGAAAGCGCGTGATGAATGAAATGATCAAAATGATCAAGGTGCCATAGATCGGTAACGGTATGTAGGCATAGGCCCAAAGGAGTCCGAGACCAATGACAACGCCTGGCACACCGAAGGGCAAGCTCGCGATAAAGTCGAGTGTGCGATAGCCGGGCGGGCGGTGACGCAGCGTGAAATAGCTGATGAAAGAGGCGAGCCCCACTCCAAGTAAGGCGCCAAGACCAGACACAATCAGTGTGTTCCAGAAAGAGCGTAAGGTCGAGTCGGACTCAAACAGGAAAACGTAGTTTCGAAGTGTGTATGCGCCTTCGAACGGATTGGCGCTGAAATATTTCAAGACTGACACATAACCGAGAATGATCACCGGCAGAACGAGCGCACAGAGGATGTAGCCCCAGCACAGCGTATTCGCAGCCCAGCGCCATTTTCCGAGGCTGACTAAGGTAAGACGACCAGCTTTGCCGGTTGTCACGGTGAGACGATTACTGCGTGCAATACGACGTTGCAGCCAGATTGCGCCACCGGTCAGGGCACTTAGTGCAAGACCGATTGCTGCGGCCAAGCCGTAGTCGGGAGGGGGAAAGCTAACGAGCAAATAGAGTTGGGTTGCGAGGACAGAGATGCGACCAGGAATGCCCATCAACGCAGGTATCGCAAACTGTTCGATTGAGAGTACAAATGTTAGTACGAGGCTTGAGGTGATCGAGAAGCCGAGTAGCGGCAACGTCACGCGCCGAAGTACATGCATGGGCGTCGCACCTGCTGCACGCGCAGCCTCTTCAAAGGTCGCGTCGATGCCAAGAATGGGGCCACGCATCATGAGGTACACAAACGGGATTTGATGCAGCACCGTGACAAAAATCATCCCGCTCTTGGTGTAGGCATCGACCTTCCAGGTGTCTGCGCCAAATATTGTTTCGAGTACACCGTTAATGAGCCCGCCTGGCGAGCCAATGATGATCCAAGCCATCGCTAGAATGAACGAGGGCAAGAAGAAGCTCAGGCTGACTAACGCAGTGACGATAGGACCGCCGCGGAAGTCAGTTCGGTGCACGACAATCGCAATCGCTGTGCCGACGATGGCTGCTATAACACTTGAGGCCAGACCAATAAGAATCGTTGTGTAGAAGGTTCCTACTACACCGCTTGAGAACAGACCCGCCCAGTTGCGTAGTGTCCACTCGCCAAGTTGACCCGGCGCGGCACTACGCAAGCTTCCATAAACGAGCGCTAGAAGCGGAATTGCGACAAGCGCAGCGACGAATATAAAGGTGCAAAGATAAATCGTGCCTAAAACACGACCGTTATCAAAGACGCTTGCTTCGCGAAATATCGGGGCAGACTGAGTATGCTGCTGTGGGGTCGGACGATGACTCTCACTGTTCATGGTCTTCAGTCTATTGGATACCGAAAGTTGTGCGCCAATGATCGACGATTTCTTTTTGTTTTGCCGGCGGGAGCAATTCAAGTCCGTCAACCGTGTTGGGTAGGGATGCTGTCGCAGGCAGATGTGACAGTGGGGGTGCACCGTTCCTTGTTACCGCGAGACCGCCAAAATCCTGAAGAAATACTTGACCTTTTGCGGTCATGAGCCAATTCGCCAAAACTTTGCCTGCGTTGGGGTTAGGCGCTTTATCGGCGACAAACATATATCCCAAAGATAGCGTTGTGCCGGATTTCGGATACACAACACCAATCGGTGCGCCGTCGGCTAGGGCCACGTTGACAGGAAGATCACTGATCTCGGCAACATGCACATCACCGCGGATCACAGCCTGCATGATCCCGCCTGAGCCCTCGAAAAAGCGTACATTATTTTCTTTCATTTTTGCCGCGGTATCCCCGAGGCCTAGTTTGTCCCAGTAGGCCACGATGCCTTGTATAGAAACAGAGCGCCACGGTGGATTCATGCCGATGCGGCCTTTCCATTTTGGATCAAACAGATCTGCCCATTCTTTGGGTACATCGGCGGGCTTCACACGCTGCTTGTTGTAGATGATGGCTTCGCGAGCTGTTTGAATAGTGAACAACATATTTTGTTGCTCGTGATTCACTGCGGCAGGGAAATTTGTAAGTTCGGGCGGCGTCCATTTAGCCATCCAGCCCCCTTTCATCCCGTCAAAGAGGCGCTGATCTGGGAAGGTAATCATGACGTCTGCTAGATGCCGTCCCGAGGAAAACTCGGTTCCAAATCTTTGCAGTAGAGGTGCACTGCCAAGCCGCGTCATTTCCATTTTGATCGCGGGATACGCCTTTCGAAATTCGTTAGCCAAGCGTTCCGCGCCAGCGGGGTTCAGGTTGTGATACAGCATGACCTTGCCTTCTTTGCGCGCCGCAGCTTCAACAGCAGCCCAATCACTTGTTTGTGAAAAGGCAAAGGGTGATGCGACAACGAGGCAGGCAGCGATAACGCTCAGCAAGCATTTATCGATTGCGGTTTTCCAAGCTTTAGCGGCAATGCTGGGTGAGCCGTTGTTAGGCTGAGCAAACATGTTTTGTCTCCGTGATTGACCCTGTCAGTAACAGGGCAATCTTTTATGGGTGAAGCGTTCGAGCGACGCCTGAATACAGATGTATATTCACGAATACTGACGAAGATGTCAAGGTATCTATGTAATAGATATGAAAGGGGGCAGGAAATGACCACAACTCAGAAAATAGGTTTCATCGGACTTGGTGTAATGGGTGAGCCGATGTGTCGCAACCTTGCCCAAAAGATGGGACAGCAAGTTACTGCTTACGATACGCAAGCGGCTCCGTTAGCTCGGCTTGGCGCTACGGTCACCCCGGCGCAGTCTGTCGCTCAGGTCATGCAAGCAAGTGATATCGTTTTTTTGTCCTTGCCTTCGGGTGAAATTGTGGCGGAAGTCGCCCGAAATGCCGATGGCTTGCTTGCGCATGCGCGTGCGGGCCAGACTATTGTTGATCTGAGCACTTCACCCGTGAATTTGACGCGGACACTATTTGAGGAATTCAAGGCGCGAGGCGTCACGCTGATTGACGCGCCCGTTGCGCGAACAAGGGCTGCAGCAGAGGCAGGAACCTTGTCTGTGATGGTTGGAGCAACACCTGAGCAATTTGCGATGGTTAAGCCCTTAATCGCCTGCTTTGCCTCTGAGATTACTTTGTGTGGTGGTGTTGGGGCTGGGCAGATCACCAAGATCTTGAACAACATGGTGTTGTTTGAGACAGTTGTGGCATTGGCGGAAGCTCGCGCGATCGCACGGCGTTCTGGGGTGGACCCTAAGGCTTTATTCGAAACCCTTTCATTGGGCTCTGCGGACAGTTTCGCGTTGCGTAATCATGGGATGAAAGCGATGATCCCAGGCGACTTTCCTGAGCGGGCGTTTTCGGTCGACTATGCGGCGAAGGACTTACGCTACGCACTTGAGCTAGCCGAGGAAACGGGTGTCGATGCGGCAGGAGCGCGAAACGTGCAACGTCTGTATGAGTTAGCGACTGCGCGTGGAGACAAAGAGGCGTACCACCCGGTGATTAGTCGAGTGGTTGATCCGCAATAAGACATTCCATGAGTCTCGAGATTCGGAGCTCGTGGGGCGGTGCGTCAAACGCAGCCCAAAATTTCTCTGCCGCCTGTGTTGAGAGACGTCGATCGATCAGGTCATGCGCTTTGCTCTCAATCACCTCGGGTGCGATCGGGCGTGACCAGCTTCCAAGCGGGGCGGTGCAGCGATGGCGAACAACCGTTCCATTTGTGAGCGTGACACACACGTCAACGTGCATGGCATCAAACCGCCCAGAGATTTCGGCCGTTTGGGTTAACTGCGTGACAGACAGCAAATGCTTTGCATCGTTCGCAAAGCGTCGCGCATCGCTAAATGAATCCAGATTTAGGCGTGCATCAAGTAATGCCGCCACGACACAATATTGAAGCGAAAACTTGCCGTCCAGGCCTGAAGTAGGATTTGGTCGATCGATGTACGGCATCACTGGCGTAAGAATTTCTACCCGCTTAATTTCCTCTGGTAGTGCAATCTCTGCGCGGCAGTCGAGTGCCGCGGTGATGGCAAAGTGGGTTGCATACTGCGATGGAAACAGTTTCCAAGCGGGGCCAGGAGTGAGCACACGCGCAACGAGCAGGGGCGCTAATAGATGTGATGCATCAAAGCGCTCACCAAAGTAAGCGTGTGCGTAACCCCGTGGGCCCGATAAGGCATCTGCGTCAGCGGTGAACCCGCTTTGTGCGAGTAACGCTGCTTCAATTCCGCTGCGACAAGCGTCACCACAATGCAGCGCTTTGGTCATTGAGCCCACGTTCGCAAGTACGCCACCGGCACGTGACGCCGCAATGCCAACGGCAGCAACGTGTTGAGCCTCAGACAATTCTAAGAAGTCTCCGCACGCGATCGCACAAGCTAGAGGCCCGACGACACCTGGTGGATGCAAACTGAGTTCGCGCGGTTCAATTTGGCCCGACGACAGACGTAAGCGCCCCTGCGCCTCAATACCTTTTAAGAGTGCGCGAAGCAGTGGTCCGCCTTGTGGTCCAGCGCCTGATGCTTCTTGTTGTTCGGCTAATGCAAGTAGTCCAGGCAGCATGGTTGATAGAGCATGATTAGGCGGATTCCACATCGGCTCATAATCGAGCACGTGCATAGACATCCCGTTAACCTGCGCTGCTTGAGACAGAGAAGTTTTGAATCCTTGGCCAATCACGGTGGCTGTTGGGTGACCACCTTGGTTGCGAGCGAGCGTCGCGGCAAGAGTTGGGCCCGGCTGGTCTGAGCCTGCCAGCGCCACCGCTAATCCATCAAGTAGCAAAAGACGGGCAACGCGGATCAGGGCCGGATCCTCAATGGACCAAGTCCGCAATAGCGTCACAAAATCCAGAGTCATATTTTTAGACATGAGGTGTCTATTTGTTTGAGATAAGTCGACGGATACGCATTTTTTGTGAAGCGTAAATATGTGCACGTAGTGCCTTTTCGGCAGCATCGGGATCGTGCTTGCGTATCCCCGCAACAACTGCCTCGTGCTCTTTGATAGTGTCCTTGACGCGTTTGGGGTCTGTCAGTGTCGTGTTACCAAGCAAAGTCAGTGTGTCATGCAGTGTCTTTAGCATCTTGATCAGATATCTATTGTGGCTGCAGTTGTAGAGCATTTCGTGAAACTGTCGATTACTAATTGCGAGCTGGACATCATCGCCGACAGAGTTTGCGTATTGCTCGCACATATCTTCAAGCAAGGAAATCTCAACGCTCGAGGCATGTTGTGCCGCAAGTCTTGCTGCTGTTCCCTCGAGTACTTCGCGCATAAAGTACAGCTCGGTCACCATGCTGTAGTCTAGCTCTGCAACCATGATGCCAAGCGTCGAATCATGCACGACGAGGCCTTCAGACTCTAGTCTCGCAAGCGCCTCGCGAATAGGTGTACGGCTCAGGCCGATCATTTCTGCCAGCTCTACCTCGCGCAGGCGATCGCCGGGCATGAGTTGCTGGCTCGCAAGCGCTTGTCGGATGTAGCGGTAGGCGCGTTCGCCACCAGGCAAATCATGTTCGAGGGCTTGTGTAGCCGTTGACTTCTTGGCTCGCGGGGTAGTTGGGTTTTTCATCTATTTATGTACGTGCAAAGGACTCTTGTGCATCTGTTTTGCAACTTGTGACTCTGGCAAAAAAGGATGCGCTGCATTAATCACGTTGATTGGCTTGCCGGCAAGGTATGCCACCAAATTTTTATACGACTGTGAATAGAACTCATCCATATTTTCTTGTGTGACGAAGCCAATATGAGGCGTCGCAATCACGTTGGGTAAGGTCCTGAAGGGATGATTCTGAGGAAGAGGCTCGCAGGTAAAAACGTCTAACGCAGCACCGCCGATTTTTCTTTCGGTTAGAGCTTGGATAAGCGCATCCTCATCGACAATTTGCGCACGCGACGTATTGACAAGGTATGCGTTCGATTTCATCCGTGCGAGTTCATTTTTGCCGAGCAAGCCAAGACTTGAATCGGTGAGCGGATGATGGATCGTAATGACATCGGAAGTCTCGATGAGCTCTTCTTTCGATACGCACACCACATCGTGAGGTGCCGCGCGCTCTTGCGTCAGGTTCCGACTCCACGCGATGACCCGCATGCCGAGGATTCGGCCAATTTTTGCAACAGGAATTCCCATGTTGCCCAAGCCGATGATGCCGAGCGTCTTGCCGGCCACGCCATCACCAACGGTTGTTTGCCAGCCGCCGGCGCGCACGGATGCCGTTTCTTGTGGAATCGCGCGAAACAGACCGAGGATAAGAGCCCAGGTCACCTCAACCGTGCTTTGATGCATCGCTTCGGTTGTGGATACGGTAATGCCTAACTCGTCGGTCGCCTGGAGGTCTAACGAGCGTGCGTTACGCATGCCTGTCGCTAGAATAAATTTGAGTTGCGGCAGACGGATCAGCACAGAACGCGGAAATTCTGTGCGCTCACGAATACGCATCACGCCATCGAAACCTTGCAGTCGTGCGACTAGCTCGTCTTCGGTGTACACGTGATCTTTAAAAGCGACGACTGAGAGCCCCGGAATCTGACTCCAGTCTACGATGCGATGTGCGAGATCCTGATAATCGTCAAGAATCGCGAGTCGAAGTTGTTTGTTCATATTGAGAGCTTAACCTGCTTGTGCGCTGTCTAACTGAGTGTAGTGAGTGTTTCAAACTTGCTGCGATGCACAGAAAAAAAGGTGCGTACGTTTCGTACATTGCCCTGGGCAGTAAGGGCCCGATGCACGAGTGCGTGATAGGCCGGCATATCTTTGACTTGGATGATCAAAACAAAATCAGGCCCGGTTGAGACCCGATAGCATTGCTGCACCGAGCGTTCAGTTTGCATGGCGGCTTCAAACAGCTGCAGATGCTCGGCAGATTGAACGTCGAGGGTTACTTCGACAATGGCTGTCAGTGCAGCGCCAAGTTTCTCTGGATCCAGAATAGCGACTTGTTTTGCGATTACACCGAGTGCGTTCAGACGCTTAACGCGGCGCAGACAGGTCGGGGGTGAGGCGTGAACCCGTTCGGCCAAAGCGTGATTTGTAAGAGAGGCGTCTTGCTGGAGTTGTTCCAAAATGCGCCGATCTAGATCGTCGAGGGCTGAAAGTGTCATATTTTTGATGATCAGATTGAATAGGGCGATAGATTTATACGGTAGATTCATGAAATTATATTTCATGAATAGTGTGATGAGATTATTTATTTCATATCTAATCTATTTATGAAATAAATATTCTATAAATATAGGCACAATAGAAATATTCTTAGGAGAATTTCTATGTGCGGAATCGTTGGCGCCGTCGCTTCACGCGATATCACCCCAATTCTGGTCGAGGGCTTAAAACGGCTCGAATATCGCGGCTACGATTCTTGTGGCGTAGCGGTCTATGACAACGGTGGATTGCGCCGTGCACGCAGCACCGACCGAGTTGCTGAGTTGGCAGCCGACATCGCGCGCAATCATATTGCTGGCTTTACTGGCATCGCCCACACACGCTGGGCGACACATGGTGCGCCGGTTACCCGTAACGCTCACCCGCACTTTTCTTCGATTGGTAAAGAAGAACCCAGCATTGCTCTGGTGCATAACGGCATCATTGAAAACCACGAGGCACTCCGTACCGAGTTGCAGGCAGCTGGTTTTGTTTTTGAAAGCCAGACAGACACCGAGGTGATCGCTCACTTGATTCGCCATGTCTACAACGGCGACCTGCTTGAGGCGGTGCAACAGACCGTACGCCGTTTGCATGGCGCTTACGCTATCGCTGTATTTTGTCGCGATGAGCCGCACCGGATCGTTGCTGCCCGTCAAGGATCCCCGCTCGTGATTGGTCGAGGGAAAGAAGAAAACTTTTTAGCATCTGACGCGCTGGCTTTGGCGGGCACAACCGATCAGATCGTTTATCTTGAAGATGGAGATGTCGCAGATCTACAGTTAGGCAATGTCTGGATCATGGACCAGACGGGTAAGCGCGTAGATCGCAAAATTAACACCGTGCATGTGCATACCGGTGCAGCTGAGCTTGGCCCGTATCGTCATTACATGCAAAAGGAAATCTTTGAACAACCGCGCGCCGTAGGCGACACGCTCGAGGACGTGGAGTCGATTACGCCTGAATTGTTTGGTGCAGCTGCGCGCAAGACGTTTCAAGAGATCGATCGTGTGCTCATTCTTGCCTGTGGCACGAGCTACTACGCAGGCTTAACAGCGAAGTACTGGATCGAGGCTGTCGCCAAGATCCCTGTGGCTGTAGAAATCGCAAGTGAGTATCGCTATCGCGAAAGTGTGCCGCACCCCAAAACCTTAGTGGTAACGATATCGCAGTCGGGTGAAACGGCAGACACGCTCGCAGCACTCAAGCACGCGCGCAGTTTGGGGATGGAGCAGACGCTCACGATTTGTAATGTATCGACTAGTGCGATGGTCCGAGAGTGCAAATTAGCTTACATCACTCGCGCAGGCGTTGAGATCGGTGTCGCGTCGACTAAGGCGTTTACGACGCAATTGACCGCGCTGTTTATGTTGACCTTAGCCTTGGCGCAGGCACATGCTCAACTCAGCAAAGAACAAGAAGTGATGCATGTGAAGGCATTGCGTCACTTGCCTGCTTCAATCAGTGCAGTGCTAGCACTCGAGCCCCAAATCATGGCTTGGGCCGATCGATTCGCGACCAAAGAGAATGCGTTGTTCTTAGGCCGCGGGATGCACTACCCGATCGCTTTGGAAGGCGCGCTCAAGCTCAAGGAAATTAGTTATATCCACGCTGAGGCTTACCCCGCGGGTGAACTAAAGCATGGGCCGCTCGCGCTGGTGACTGAATTGATGCCCGTGGTGACAATTGCACCGAATGACGCATTGCTTGAGAAGTTGAAATCAAACATGCAGGAAGTCCGTGCACGCGGTGGCGAGTTGTATGTATTTGCCGATGCCGACACCAAGCTAGTCAGCAGCGAAGGCTTACATGTGATTCGGATGCCAGAGAACTACGGCTTGCTATCGCCTATCTTGCACACTATTCCGCTGCAACTGCTGGCCTATCACACGGCATGTGTGAGAGGAACCGATGTCGATAAACCACGGAATCTCGCAAAGAGTGTCACGGTAGAGTGATCAAGGAACACGCATGAAAAAACTAATGAGCGTGCAGGGCAATAATCGTGGCCACTGGGTCGGAGATGGTTTTCCGGTGCGCACATTGTTTTTCTATCAAGATATGGGCGAACAAATGAGCCCATTCTTGATGTTGGACTTTGCGGGCCCGATGCAGTTTCCACCAACGACAGAACGCAAAGGTGTGGGCTCACATCCTCATCGTGGTTTTGAGACCGTGACGTTTGTGTATGAAGGCGAAGTCGCACATAAGGACTCGACAGGTCAGGGTGGTGTGATCGGGCCGGGTGATGTCCAATGGATGACCGCTGGTGCTGGCATCTTGCATGAGGAATTCCATTCTGATGCGTTTGCACGCGACGGCGGGTTGATGCAGATGATTCAGCTGTGGGTCAATTTGCCTGCCAAAGACAAGATGACGACGCCTGGATATCAGCCGATTCTGCGGCAAGAGATTCCCGAGCTAACTCTTGCGAACGCGGCTGGCACAGCACGCGTGATTGCGGGATCGTTTGGCGGGCAGACAGGCCCAGCGCGCACCTTCACACCGTTACAAGTCGTGGATTTAAAGTTGTTGAAAGGTGCGACATTGACGCTTCCTGTGCCAGAAGGTTGGAGCACGGGGCTTGTTGTCTTGCACGGAGCAGTGCAGTCGCAAGAGGGTTCGGTTGCAACGGATGCACAAATGCTGATGTATGAACATGCAGGCCAAGATATCGCCGTGCATGTTCTTGAAGATACAGTTGCGTTGTTGTTGTGTGGTGAGCCCATTAAAGAACCGATCTTTGGGCATGGACCTTTCGTCATGAACACGAAGGCTGAGATTATTCAGGCGATTGAAGATTTCAATAGCGGCCGCTTCGGGCGAATAGAAGCGTAGTATTGTGAAGCGAAGGCATTCACAACAGAGGTGATGCAATGAATCTAGAACTCGAACATCTGGTCAAGGTAGCCAAGTTAGACAGTGCAGACAATGAGCGTTTGCGGCTTGAGCTCGGTTTATTGTTTGTCGAGCGTATTGAACAACAGTTAGAGCGTGAAGAGGCACTCGACGCTCTCAGGCAATTTAAAGTGTTGATCCGCGAATCGTTCGACGCGGTCAAGCTTAGGAAGCTCGCCGAAGAAAGCCTGTTGATTGCAAACCATCACCCTGGCTCAACATCAATCGACGGCACACAGCATTCGGCGGTATCAGCAACCTACGCGTTAGCTAACGCGATTAATGGCAAAGTATTAGAAGCAGCAGCGTATGCGGCTTATTCAAAAATATACGGCTATGGTGGCTACGCCTTGAGCGACCCCTCCTCTTTCGAGGAGGAGTACAAGGCCCAAGTAGCGATTTTTAAACGACGAATGCCTGAGGCGGTTTAATAACCGACTGCTTGACCGTCGCGGCGATGGTCAGAGCCGGCAACGTAAGCGTAAGGTGCTTTGTCGCCGGGCAAGCGCGCAATCAACTGGGCGCTACCAAAGTCCAGGCTATCAGCCGGTGCAACGATTGGCTTATGGCCCATCGCACGCAGACCATCTACAACGGCGGGGTGCACGCCCGCCTCAACGGTGAGTTCACCAATATCGTTGATGCGCCAGCGTGGTGAGTCAGAGCAAGCTTGAGGGTTGTGCTTCTCGGTGACATAACGCAGTACCATTTGCATGTGTCCTTGTGCTTGCATGTTGCCACCCATCACGCCAAAGGCCATGTCTGGCTTGCCGTCACGCATGATGAAGGCTGGGATGATGGTGTGCATGGGACGTTTGCCGCCGCCGACCAGGTTAGGGTGACCTGGGGTTGTGACGAATCCCGATCCGCGGTTTTGTAGTGCGATACCTGTTTTAGGTACGACCACGCCCGAACCGAAACCTTTAAAGTTTGACTGGATGTAGGAGACCATGCGGCCGTCAGTGTCTGTCGCGCATAGATAGATCGTGCCGCCCGAAGGTGGTTGGCCTGGCAGATAGGTTCCTGCCTTTTTTGGATCAATCAGTTTGGCACGCTCTTTTGCATAGGATTTGCTGAGCAAATCTTTTGCGGTGACTTTCATGAACTCGGGGTCTGCGACGTGTGCATACAGATCCGCAAAGGCTGCGCGCATACATTCAACTTCAAGGTGCATGCGTTCGGCTGAGCCGGGCTTTGTTTGTGCGTAGGGCAACTGCTCGATCAAGTTCAGCGCGAGTAGTGCGGTGAGGCCCTGGCCATTAGGCGGGATCTCATGCACGTCATAGCCCTGATAATTTGTAGATACCGTCCCCACCCAGTCGCAGCGGTGTGCGGCCAAGTCAGCTTCAGTCATTGCAGCACCACATTCTTTCGCAAATGCTGCAATTGCTTTGGCCAGACGACCACGATAAAACGATTCACCCTTGGTGCGGGCGATGTCTTCAAGCGTGTCGGCCTGATCTGGAAAGCGCCAGATTTCACCAGCCTCGGGCGCGCGGCCATTCGGCATGAATGCATCAAAGCCTGGGTGCATGTGTAACTCAGCTGCGGCGTCTTTCCATTGGCGAGCAATCACGGGGCTGACAGGGAAGCCATCGCGCGCGTGACGAATGGCGTCTTTAAATAAATCTTCAAAGGGCAGCTTGCCGAATTTGCTCGACAGTTCGACCCACTGCGACACAACGCCAGGAACCGTGACGGATTCCCAGCCGCGGTGTGGCATAGTGGCCATACCTTTGAAGCGTTCGGGCGACCAAGCGGCGGGTGCGCGTCCAGAGGCGTTCAGACCATGTAAGGCCTTGCCATCCCACAAAATGGCGAAAGCGTCACCACCAATGCCGTTCATCGTTGGCTCGACAACCGTCAAGGTAATTGCTGCAGCAAGAGCCGCATCAATTGCATTACCGCCACGCGCAAACGCGTTGGCGCCAGCTTGCGAAGCTAATGGCTGCGAAGTAGAAACGACGTTACGCGCCAAAACAGGTTGACGACCAGAGGGAAAGGGTAGTTGGTAGTTCATGAGTAGAAGGATTCCAAAATGAGGGAATGCAGATCAGAAAATGTCAGTCGATTGTATCTGAGCGGCGCACTGTGACAGAGAGATTTTGAATGCATGAAAAAGGGGCGCACTGTGCGCCCCTTTATGTCTTGCGGCGTATCGTTTAGGCGACTTCGTGCAGTGCCTTTTTGACCGTTGCGAAGATTTCTTCGATCTGGCCTTCCGATACGATCAATGGTGGCGAAAAAGCCATGATGTCGCCGGTAAAGCGAGCCAACACACCTTTTTCCATACACTTGAGGAACACGTCGTATGCACGCGCACCAGGTGCACCATCGCGCGACTGCAGTTCGACTGCGCCCATCAGACCGAGGTTGCGAATGTCTTTGACGAAAGGCTCGCCACGCAACGCGTGAATCTCTTTTTCAAACTTGGGCGCCAATCCGGCTGCACGCGCAAACAAACCTTCCTTACGATAGATTTCTTGTGTGGCCAAGCAAGCTGCGGCGGCGGTTGGGTGTGAAGAGTAGGTGTAGCCGTGGAAGAATTCAATCGCACCGCCGGCGCTGCCATTGACGATCGCGTCGTGGACGTGACGGCTCGCAGCAACACCAGACATTGGGATCGCTGCGTTGTTCATGGCTTTAGCCATCGTCAACAGGTCTGGCGTGACGCCGAACAATTCGCTTGCCGTAGCTTTGCCCAAGCGACCAAAGCCTGTGATGACTTCGTCGAATATCAAGAGGATGCCGTGCTTGGTGCAAATTTCGCGCAAGCGTTGCAAATAGCCTTGTGGGGGAACTAACACACCTGTCGAACCAGCAACAGGCTCGACGATCACAGCAGCGATCGTCGATGGATCGTGCAGTGCGCACAGGCGCTCGAGGTCGTCAGCAAGGTGCGCGCCCCAAGCAGGCTGCCCTTTGCTGTAGGCCATCTCAGCCAAGTTGTGTGTGTGTGAAATGTGATCGACGCCTGGGATCAGTGCGCCTGAATAAGCTTTGCGGTTGGCAACGATGCCGCCGACCGAGATGCCACCAAAACCTACGCCGCTGTAGCCGCGCTCGCGACCAATTAAACGGGTACGCTGGCCTTCGCCGCGTGCGCGGTGGTAGGCGAGCGCCATTTTGAGTGCTGTGTCGACTGCCTCGGAGCCTGAGTTTGCAAAGAAGATGCGATCAAGCCCAGCAGGCATGACTTCAGCAATTTTCTTCGCTGCTTCAAACGCGAGAGGGTGTCCCATCTGAAATGGAGGTGCGTAATCGAGCTCCATCATTTGCTTGTGGACAGCTTCGGTAATTTCGTCGCGGCAGTGACCTGCATTCACGCACCAGAGACCAGCGCTGGCGTCGAGCACTTTCTGGTTATCGGCGGTTGTGAAGTACATGCCTTTTGCGCTTTTCAGAATACGTGGCGCAGCCTTGAATTGTTTGTTGCCAGTAAAAGGCATCCAGAAATTGGCCATGTCCACATCTGTGGACAAACTGATTTTTTCGGTAATTGCATTCATGGGAGGTCTCCGTTGTCGAGCGAATGCACCACTGTAACGGTTGAAATGTAATTTGAACCAGTACAGTTACAGTACATTATGGCAAACTGTATTGAAAATAGGGGCTTATTGCCCCTCAACTGTACTGGTAGAGAAGAATGACACTGCTCTTGACCCTAGATCGGCAGTCCAACCTGAGCTTAGTTGAGCAGATCGTTGCCTCGGTCACGCGTGCGATTGACGGACGAACATTGCGACCTGGCGATGCGCTGCCCTCGGTCCGTGCACTGGCGCGTAACCATACGATCAGTCCATTTACTGTTGCGCAGGCCTACCAGGCCTTGGTGGAGTCTGGTCATTTGATCGCGCGACGCGGTGCGGCCTATCGTGTCGCAGGCCTGACACCCTCCCTGGTCAGACCGGCTCCTGTTTGGTCTGCCCCCACACTCAGCGCAGCCTGGCTCTTATCGGACGTATTCGCGGATCACTCTGTTCCGGGTAAGGCTGGATGTGGCTGGATCCCCGGAGAGTGGATCAATGAAAGTGGTCTGCAGCATGCGTTACGTGTACTTGGACGCGTCCCGGGGCCGCGATTCGGTGGGTATGGTCACCCATACGGAATGGGCGCATTGCGGGAACAGATTGCGTTGTCATTACGCCGCGTTGATGTACCAGCAGAGACCAGTAATATTTTATTGACCCAAGGGGCGACCCAGGCGCTTGATCTGGTCGTGCGCACCTTGTTACGACCCGGCGATACAGTCATTGTGGAGGACCCCTGTTATTGCAACCTTTTGCAGATCCTGCAGTTGGCAGGACTCAATGTGATTGGTGTCGCCCGTACCCAAGATGGGCATGATTTTGAGCAGCTTGAGCACGTCTTGCAGACGATGCGACCCAAAGCCATCTTCGTCAATACAGTCTTACAGAATCCGTCCGGTGCTTCCTTGTCAAAGGAGAACGCGCAGCGCTTACTTGCGCTAACCGATCGCCATGGCTTGTGGGTCATCGAAGACGACATTTATCGCGAGTTAGCCCCCCCTGAGGCAGCCTGTCTGGCGGCGATAGAGGGATTGCGACGGGTGATTTATATCTCCGGTTTTTCCAAGACGATTGCACCTACCTTGCGGGTGGGCTACTTGGCGGCTCATGCGGAAGTTCTGGCAGATCTGGCCCGTACCAAAATGGCTGTGGGCTTGACCTCATCGGAGGTGACTGAGCGCGTCGTGGCGAACGTGCTGAGTGAAGGTCATTATGACAAGCACGTGCGCTTTATTACCGAAAAGCTGCGTGCCGCACATCAATCTGTTGCGCAGAGTATGCGAGCAGTGGGGCTTGATATCTTTGTTGAACCCCAGGCGGGGTTGTTTTTGTGGGCGCAATTACCCGTTGAGCCCGAGCGAAGTATTGCTGTGGCAACACGCGCGCTCGAGCGAGGTATTTGGCTCGCACCCGGATCTTATTTTCGTCCGAATGATCGCGCGTCGAACTGGTTCCGTTTTAATGTTGCAACCTCGAATAACGAGGACCTATGGACGTTCATCCGCACACTGTCACAAAGTGCTTAGAGAGTGCAGAGGTGAGCGGCTAGCGGTCCACCGCAAGGTAGAGGGTTTCTTTGATCTCTTCCATCACGACGTAGCTGCGTGACTCCGCGGAAGCCGGCAAGCGCTTGAGGATTTCGCCTAAGAGTTGCCGGTACTTATTCATTTCCGGAAGACGCGCTTTGATCAGGTAATCAAAGTCGCCCGAGACTAAGTGACATTCCATGACTTCGGGAACATATTCCAGTTCCTTTTTAACCTTATCAAACACATCGCCCGACTTGGCCGATAACTTGATCTCAAGGAAGACAAGTAAATTTTTCCCGAGTGCCGCTGGGTTGACCCGTGCGTAGTAGCCTGTAATCACACCCTCGCGCTCAAGTCGGCGGACACGCTCAGAACATGGCGTAGCCGATAGGCTGACGCGCTCGGCGAGATCGGTCATGGAGATACGGCCGTCGCGTTGCAGTACGTCTAAAATTTTTAGATCGATTCGATCAAGTGGGCGCATGGTGTCTCCTGTGGGGGCATTTTAGTGAATTTCTGTCCGAACCTGTCAAAATGACGTAACGAACCAGTTAAGCGAGGCAATATGTTTTTTAGACATGCTCCAGAATGCGTAGTGGCCGATGTGTTCACAGAGATGCCGGGTAAATTTCGACGGACAGGGGTGCGCTCAGCCTGGGCCGACGCAAATCGCGGTGGTGTGGCGATGGATTCGTTTTTAGAGGGCCCGGTTTTTGATTCGCAGGGCAACTTGTACGTGACCGATATTATTTTTGGACGCGTATTCCGTATTGATCCAAAAGGCGACTGGACGCAGATCGTCGAGTATGACGGCGAACCTAATGGAATGAAATTTTTGTCGGATGAAGAGCTGTTAATTACCGACTACAAAAACGGACTCATGCGTTTGACGATCCAGTCTGGAAAGATAGAGCCTTATCTGGCGCGACGTAATACTGAAAGTTTTAAGGGTGTTAACGACCTGACGTGCGATACGCAAGGCAATATCTACTTCACCGATCAGGGACAATCAGGGATGCATGACCCGACTGGACGGGTGTATCGCCTACAGCCATCGGGCAAGCTGGACTTGTTGCTCAGCAACGTACCCAGCCCAAATGGCCTGGTGTTATCTCCCGACGAGAAGGTGTTGTATGTGGCGGTTACCCGCGGCAATTGTGTTTGGCGGGCACCGCTCATGGTGGACGGTAGCGTTGCAAAAGTGGGGCAGTTCTTCACTTCCTACGGGCCGAGTGGACCTGATGGTTTAGCCGTAGACGTTGCAGGCAACCTCGCCATCGCGAATCCTGGGTTGGGTTATGTGTGGCTAATTAACCCGCGCGGGGAACCAATTTTTGTCTGGACTAGTCCAAAGCAGCACGCGATCACTAATGTCGCATTCGGGGGTTCGGAAAATCGTGATTTGTATTGCACGGAATCCGAGACCGGCAGCGTCCTGGTGATGCGAGCACCTCATCCGGGTGCACAGGTGCATCGCCCGCTTTCGCGCAAGCCTTAGCCTATGCGAAAATGCAGACTTGCAGTTCAACGTATGAATGGTTTCACATGACACTTAATCGATCGATCTATACCACGGCTACCCGATTCGTTTTTTCGCTTTGCGGGCTGTTCGCCGCGAGTGTATGGGCGGCTCCGCCGATTCTTGTCCTCAACTCGTTGAACGCAGATGTGAGCGTGATTGATCCGCAAACGTACACAGAAATTAAACGGGTACCGGTGGGTAAGGAACCTCACCACTTGTATCTCACACCCGATAATAAGTCGGTCATGGTGGCCAATGCCGAGGGTGACTCGATTACATTTCTAGATCCGAAGACTGCAGCGGTGCAGCGCACGATGACGGGGATCTTAGACCCTTACCATTTGCGTTTTTCGCCGGACATGAAATGGTTTGTCACGGCCGCGAACCGGTTGGATCACGTCGATATCTACCGCTGGGAACGTGTGGGCGATGAATTCAAGCTGCATTTGGTCAAGCGTATTCCAGCGGGCAAGACACCAAGCCATATCGCCATTGATAGCAAAAGCACCGTCGCTTACATTACTTTGCAAGACAGTCATCAGTTAACTGCGATTGATCTGGCGACTCAAAAGCGATTGTGGACAGTCAGTGTAGGCAAGACCCCAGCAGATCTCTACCTGACACCTGATGATAAAACTTTGTTGATTGGCTTGACGGGTGAAGATGGTGTCGAGGCGTACGATCTGTCTAGTGGGAAGGCGGTACTAAAGAAGCGTATCCCGACAGGCAAGGGGGCCCATGCCTTCCGGTCTCAAGGAGACAAGCGTCACGTCTTCGTGAGCAACCGGAGCGCGAACACGATTAGCCGTATCGACTGGACCACACTGAAAGTTGTTGATACGTACAAGACTCCCGCCGGTCCAGACTGCATGGAAATGCTGGCAGACGGTAAGACGCTCCTGGTGACGGCGCGCTGGGCGGGAAGACTTGCTGTTATTGACACCGAGAAAAAGGCGGTTGTAAAGCAGATTCCCGTGGGCAAATCGCCGCACGGAGTCTGGACGCTAAATCATGCGAGCCGCGATTAAAGTCTGGGTATTCGCTCTTGGATTGACCATCTCGGTTGCGCATGCTCAGACATCGCAGCCGTCGACAGAGTCGTGCGACCGACCGGTTTATCTGACCTTTGATACTGGTCATATGGAAGTGGCCCCGCTTATTGAAGATATTCTGAAGCGGCAAGGTGTGCGCGCAAGCTTTTTTCTAGCGAATGAGCTCACGCGCACGGGTGGTTCGAGCCTAGATGATGAGTGGGCGACATGGTGGCAGTCGATGGCTGACCAAGGCCATGTATTCGCCTCTCATACATATGATCACGTGTATTGGCAGGCGGATTTGCCTAATGGAGCGTTTAGGGTTCAGGCGAGTGCTGGACCGCTTCAAGGAAAAACTCAAACCTGGAGCGCACAAGATTATTGCCGCGAACTTGCACGGCCTGGCGAACGGTTTGAGGAAATGACTGGCCGCAAAATATTGCCACTATTTCGATCCGCAGGGGGGCGCATCTCTCCAGCGCTGTTGCAGGCCGCCCAGGCCTGTGGATATGAGCATGTAGGCTGGTCGCCGGCAGGGTTTTTAGGCGACGAGCTGCCAAGCGAGCAGTATCCTAATACTGTGCTGCTCCAGCGGGCGTTGCAGAATATTCGATCTGGCGACATTCTGATGGCGCACCTCGGGATTTGGTCGCGTAAAGATCCTTGGGCACCTGCTGTGCTTGAGCCATTGATTGTCGGCCTAAAGAAGCGCGGATTTTGTTTTGCAACAATTGATGTCCATCCTATGTATGCACCACATGTGCCTGCTGTGGAACAACCTTTAAAACAAAGTAGTGATGATTCAATCAGCGATTGCCCTTTTTGACGATGCACATCAATGGCTCTTTGAGATCATTGTGCAGCCGCTATTTTTTAATCTGGGTCTCAGTGGCTATCTCGAGGACGCCTATAACGGCACGATGTGGTTATTGATCGGACTATTGCAAATCGCGATGATTGCGACAGTCTTTGGAGCGTTGCAGCGCTGGCGGCCGGTCGAACCCGTGATCAATCGACAGGAAATACGTAACGATATTTTGTACACCCTTATTCATCGGTTGGGTTTGTTTCGACTTGTTTTATTTTTTTCTGTGGCGCCTTTGGCTGACGCGCTTTTTGGGCAGGCACGTGTCGCAGGGTTTACGACCTTTCACGTGGACCAGGTGTGGCCCGGTGTGACAGATATTGCTTGGGTGAGTTTTTTAATCTATTTGCTTATCTTTGATGCAGTCGACTATTTTTATCACCGCGCACAACATCGCTACGCATGGTTTTGGAGTTTGCACGCTGTGCACCATAGTCAGCGGCAGATGACGATGTGGAGTGATAACCGTAACCACTTGCTCGATAGCCTGTTGCGCAGCATTGTGTTTGTGTTTATCGCCAAATTAGTTGGCGTGCCGCCAGGACAGTTTGTGCTGATTGTTGTGTTGACACAGTTAGTTGAAAGCTACTCTCACGGCAACATTCGCTTGTCCTTCGGGAAACTAGGCGATCGGTTTATCGTTAGCCCTAAGTTCCATCGTTATCACCACTCCATCGAATACAGCGAGTCCACTGCTGGTCCGGCAAAGGGGCATAACTTTGCGGTGCTATTTCCCTTATGGGATATGCTTTTCAAGACGGCACGCTTTGATACGCCGTACGCCAAGACTGGGATCCACGATCAAATGCCTGAAGGTGGCGGACGGGACTATGGTCGAGGTTTCTGGGCGCAGCAATGGCTCGGCCTTCGTCGCCTATTGGGATCGCAGAGCGCGGGCTTCCCCAAATAGGCCGAGCGGCTAGGTCGCGGATTTATCGCTACAACACGCCGCGTGCAAGTAGCGCTGCGTACTGCTCAGGCGTCACGCCAATCTCTTTGAGCACTGCTTGGGTATCAGCACCGAGTAATGGTGGCGCATCGTTAAAGGCAAGCGGGTTTTGTTTGAGCCTGAGCGGGCTCACAATTTGCGGCACTTTTCCGGCTGTGGGATGGGGAAGATATCGCAACATTTCCCGATGAATAATCTGGGGCTCAGCCAAAATTTCTGGGATCGTGTTGATGGGACCGCACGGCACGCCATATGCGCGCAACGCGTCAATACACTCCGCACGCGAGCGCTTGCCAATCTCCTCAACCAAAATCTCCATCAGTGCGACTAGGTTCACCACGCGTGAACTGTTCGTAGTGAAACGGGGGTCGCTGGCAAGATCAGGGCGATTCATTGCCTGACAGAAGCTGGCAAACTGTCCGTCGTTGCCAACGGCCAGTACCATTTGACCATCGGTGCATTGAAAAACATCTTGAGGTTGAATGTTGGGATGTTTATTTCCCATGCGCTGTGGCGTTTTGCCAGACACGAGATAGTTCATACCCTGGTTCGCAATAGTGGCGACCATGACATCAAGCATGGCTAGATCGATGAATTCGCCTTCACCGCTTTCGTTGCGACGAGCCAGCGCTGCAAGTACGCCAACAGCGGCCCACATGCCCGTCATTAAATCCATGATGGGCATGCCGACTTTTTGTGGGCCGCCACCAGGCTGACCATCGCGCTCACCTGTCACGCTCATCAAGCCACCCATGGCCTGAATCATGAAGTCATAAGCGGGCAGATCTGCCAGCGGGCCGTCTTGTCCGAAGCCGGTCACGGAGCAGTAAATGATGGCAGGATTGACTGCCTTTAAGTCTTCGTAAGCGAGTCCGTAGCGGTTGAGTGTGCCGACCTTGTAGTTTTCAAGAACGATGTCAGCTTGCGCCGCCAACTTGCGCACGAGCTCTTGCCCTTCGGCCGTGCTGATATCAATCGTGACGGATTGTTTACCGCGGTTCGCTGCTAAAAAATAACAAGCTTCGCGGGTTTGCTCGCCATTCTCGGCTTTCAGAAAAGGAGGGCCCCAAACGCGGGTATCGTCACCCACACCAGGGCGTTCTACTTTGATGACTGTGGCGCCAAGGTCTGCGAGAACTTGACCGGCCCATGGGCCCGCCAACACACGGCTCAGGTCAAGGACTTTGACGTGTGTGAGTGGGCCATGTTGTTTCATTAGTCGGATCCGAGTGACAACTTGTTCGGCATGCGCTTTTCGATCGACCACTTTAGCAGCGCTGCACTGCGATAAATGCCATGAGCAAATTTACCGTAGGGCAATGTCAGGAAGAGTGCCATGACAATGCCGAGGTGAATGGCGAGTAGCAGTGCCATGGCACTTGTGTCACGCCAAATCAAAAGAGCTAAACCAGTGAGGCTGGTTAAGAACAATAAAGATATAAAGCCACGATCCATTGGCTTCTGCGCGGCATCACCATGTAAAGCTGAGCGTTTGAGATTGAGCCATAACAATCCGGCAGGGCCAATCAGCAGACCGATGCCGCCCACTGTGCCGAGAATGACAGGTAGGCTGGTGTATGCGTACGGCGCTTGCAACCCGAGTACGTAGTGGTAGAGCGTTGCCACAGAGGTCGAAGCAAAACACAACATGAAGCCATAGAACGTGAGATGGTGAAAGCGTCTGCGTCGTAGCGTGAAGCGATCGTCCTCATCGTTACAGCCGTCACCGTGGCCGCCATCCAAGTATTTCAGTTTCAACGCGTTATGCGCGGCTTCGCTGATTGCTTCACCGCTGGCTTGTCCTGGTGTGATTTCGCTCCAGAAGCGCTTGACGCCAATCCCGAGCGCAAGAACCGCAAAACCGAAGACGACACCGAACATCAATGCGAGCGTATTGTGAGGGAAGATGGCGTAGAAATTGCCAGCCAGTGGTTCGTGCAGTAGCTTGCCCGTTGACATGACGGTTAATACTAAAAACAGTGCTAACCCGAAGGCTGTGGCCAGTGACAGTGTCAGGCCGTTGTTTTTATAAAGCTTGCCTAAAGAAGCAGGCCAGGCAAAGTCGGTATAGGTCTCCATACGTACTTTGGCCATAGCTTGCGGCACGTTCACCATAAACTCGTGAGGTGGTGCGTACTGACATGCATGCAGGCAGGCGCCACAGTTATGACACAGGTTGGCCAAGTAGTTCAGGTCAGCCTTGTTGTCGAACTGCAGGCGACGCGCCATTGCAGGAAATACGGCGCAAAAGCCTTCACAGTAGCGACAGGCATTGCAAATTTGCATTTGACGGGCAACTTCGGCTTCGTTTTCCGAGATGCCTTTCTTATGCCAGGTAATCGAGTGTTCAGTGTTCCCGGCCAGGGTTTGTGCCTCGCGGGTTAGGGATTCAAGCGGTTGCATGCTGCGCTCCTTCTTTTATTTTCTTTGCTGCTGCGGCAGCTTGTGTGCCGGCGATACGACCAAAGGCTGTGCCAATCGACATGCCGACTCCGGCGGTGTAGCCCTTGCCTAAGACGTTGCCTGCGCTGATTTCGCCTGCGGCGTACATGTTGGGACTCGCTTTACCGTCAAAAAAGATACTGGCCTTTTCGTCGGTTGTGAGACCAAAGTAAGTGAAGGTCACACCTGGGCGGACTGCGTAGCCAAAAAATGGCCCGGTATCGAGAGGACGTGCCCAATGCGTTTTGGCGGGCGTAATGCCCTCTGTGTAGCAGTCATCCTGAATGGTGTGGTCAAACGTGCCCTGACGGCAAGATGCGTTGAACTCATTGACCGTTTGCATAAATGTATCGACATCGAGCTCAAGCTTGGCAGCGAGCTCAGGCAAGGTATCTGCCTGGACGCCGGTAAAGACGGGTGGCATGAAACGCCCAACTGACTTGGCGTCAATGATTGAGTAAGCGATCTGTCCGGGTTGGAGCGCAACAAGTCGACCCCAGAGGGCGTAACGCTTAGGCCAGAAGTCTTCGCCTTCATCGTAGAAGCGCTTAGCTTCGCGGTTGACCACAATGCCCAGCGACACGCAGTCGATACGGGTACAGATGCCGCCGTCATACAGCGGCGAACGTGCATCAATAGCGACGCAGTGCGCTTGTGTAGGATCGCCCATGGTGTCAGCGCCTGCACGCATCATGACCTTTAAAACTACGCCCATGTTGTAGCGTGTGCCACGAATGAGAAAGTTATCTGCGGGCCATTCGCCGCGCTCGTTTTGGCCCCAGGCCTCACGTAACCATTCGCGGTCAGACTCAAAGCCGCCGCAGCCCAGTACACAGGCGTTGCCAGGGTAGCGTTTGTCGCCCACTTTGGCTGCGATGAACTTGCCATCTTTGATCTCTAGATCGTCGACAGGTGAATCATACAAAATGTCGATACCAAGGTTTTCGGCGCTTTGGTAGTAGGCATTGATCAGTGCTTTGCCACCACCCATGAAGAAGGCATTGGTGCGGGCGACGTGCAACGTACCCGACAGTGGCGGCTGGAAGCGAACGCCATGCTTGCGCATCCAGTCGCGGCAGCTGGACGACTCACGGATCACCATGCGCGCTAGTTTTTCGTTGGTGATGCCACCAGTGACTTTGAGTAGATCCTGCCAGTATTCTTCTTCAGGGTAAGAGTCGACTAGAACGTCTTGCGGACCGTCGTGCATACAGCGCAAGTTACGTGTGTGCTGGGAGTTTCCACCGCGCCATTCCTTTGGCGATGCCTCGAGAATCAGCACGCTTGCGCCTGCTTCACGCGCCATCAGCGCACTGCACAAGGCGGCATTACCACCGCCTACTACGATTACGTCCCACATATTCTTGCCTCGCGGTTTGGTTCGCGTTGAGTTTTTTGGAATTCTGAATGGTAAGCGGGCGGCGGGGGTTCGCGCCAGCCTGTTTTCTGGGAGCTATTGTAGGGGAACGCGCGGTGTGTGTTGGGGGGTGTCCTGATTCGTGTTGGGGGATGGTTTTGGGGAGTAGACGGCTGCTTTTTCGGGCGGTGTGCGGTGGGCTCGCATCCGTGACATTTGGGGCGAGCCGAGCCACCCGCTAAAGATGGCGCAGTATCAGCTCCGCCTGTCTGAGGCCCGAAGGGGCGAGTTCGGAGCTGACGCGCCAGCTAGCGGGTTGCGAGGGAAGTGGGCAAAGCCCACCCGTCCCAGTCACGGATGCGAGCCCACCGCACACCGACCGAAAAGGCTGCTGCGCGCTTGCGGCACACTGCCTACACGGAGAGGTGGCGTTTGACTTCTTCGCTGTCCATCTCGGAGCGGTCGCCGGTGGCGACGACTTCGCCGCGCGACAGTACGACGAAGCGGTCGGCGAGTTCGCGTGCGAAGTCGAAGTATTGCTCGCATAGCAAAATGGCGATGTCGCCACGATTGCGCAGCAAATTGATGACACGGCCAATGTCTTTAATGATGGAAGGCTGGATGCCCTCGGTTGGCTCGTCAAAAATAATGAGTTTGGGCTGTGCGACGAGTGCACGGGCGATGGCGAGTTGTTGCTGTTGGCCGCCGGATAAATCTCCACCCCGTCGCGAGAGCATTGTCCGCAAAATTGGGAAAAGCTCAAAAATGTCTTCTTGAATATCGCGTGCTTGGCTACTCGATTTGGTTGCCATCCCCATCAGGATGTTCTCTTCTACCGTGAGGCGAGCAAAAATTTCACGGCCTTGTGGCACGTACGCCATCCCCATTTTTGCGCGTGCATGCGGCGCAAGCTTGCTGATGTCGGCGCCTTCAAAGCTGATGCTGCCTGAGGCGATCGACTGGACGCCCATCAGGCATTTAAGCAGCGTCGTTTTGCCGACTCCATTACGTCCGAGCAAGGCCATACATTCGCCGCGCTTAACCGTCAGCGAGATGCCGCGCAGCGTGTGACTGCTTCCATAGAACTGATCGACTTTTTGCACGTCCAACATGATTAGCGTCCCAAATACACTTCAATGACTCTTTGATCGGCTTGTACTTGTGCCATCGTGCCCTCAGCCAAGACCGAGCCTTCACATAGCACGGTGACTTTGCCATCTTGTGCGATTTGATTTACAAAATCCATGTCATGCTCGACCACGACAAGTGAGTGCTTGCCGCGTAGATCGTTCAACAGCTCGCCGGTCCGTTCGGTTTCTGCGTCGGTCATGCCGGCAACGGGTTCGTCTAGCAACAGCAGCAAAGGCTCTTGCATCAGCAGCATCCCGATCTCCAGCCACTGTTTTTGGCCATGCGACAGCAAGCCTGCTGGGCGGCGTGCTTCACTACCCAACCGCAACAAATCAAGCGTGGCTGCGATTTTGTCGCGCTGGGTGCTATTGAGGCGTGCAAAGAGGGTTGAACGCACACCCTTGTTCGTCTTCATCGCAAGTTCGAGGTTTTCAAAAACCGTGTGTTGTTCAAAAACCGTAGGGCGTTGAAATTTTCGACCAATTCCTGCATCCGCAATTTGGGCCTCGTTCATTTTCGTGAGATCAATACTCTGGCCAAAAAATGCAGTTCCTGAAGTGGGTTTGGTTTTGCCGGTGATGACATCCATCATCGTCGTCTTGCCCGCACCGTTTGGCCCGATGATGCAGCGCAATTCGCCAACGCCAATATCTAGTGATAAGTCGTTGAGTGCACGAAAGCCGTCGAAGACAACGCTGATTGACTCTAGATACAGAATTGCACCGTGGGTTGTATCGACGCCAGTCGGCTTGATGCGGCCATATGACGCTGTGCCGCCTGAGCCGCGAACGTCTTCGGCGATCAAGGGTGAGTTGGATACGAGACTCATGCTTTCTCTCCTTTGATACGCCGACTAATTTGGCGCGCGAGGCCAACCAGTCCTTGTGGAAGAAAGAGCGTGACCAGGACAAAAATCAAACCTAGTGCGTAGAGCCAGAACTCGGGGAAGACGCTTGTGAACCACGTCTTGAGGCCGTTGATTGCACCAGCACCGATAATGGGTCCGACGAGTGTGCCGCGCCCGCCAGTGGCTACCCAGATCACCATCTCGATGGAGTTCTCGGTCGACATCTCACCTGGATTGATAATCCCCACTTGCGGGACGTACAGCGCCCCTGCCACTGCGCAAAGCATCGCAGAGAAGGTCCAGATAAACAGTTTGAAGCCGAGCGGTTCATAGCCCAGAAACCGCAACCGGCCTTCTGAATCGCGAATCGCTGTCAAGACGCGGCCAAGCTTGGACTGCGTGATGGCGCGGCTCAGTATCAGCGCGGCCAACAGCGTTGCTAGGCTTACCCAATAGAGAACAGCGCGTGTATTGGTAGACGTGATGTCGTAGCCCAAGATTTTTTTGAAATCGGTGAAGCCATTGTTACCGCCGAAGCCCGTCTCATTGCGAAAGAACAAGAGCATGGCAGCGAAGGTCAGGGCTTGCGTGATGATTGAAAAATAGACGCCCTTGATGCGGGAGCGAAAAGCGAAGTAGCCGAACAAGAAGGCGAGTAAGCCAGGTACCGCCACAACGAGAAGGGCCGCATACCAGAAGTGTTCCGTAAAAGACCAGAACCATGGATACGTCTTCCAACTCAAGAAGGTCATGAAGTCGGGCACCATCTCTGGCGAGGGCTTGGCTGCACGCATCAGATACATGCCATGCGCATAGCCACCCAACGCAAAAAACAAACCGTGTCCCAAGGACAAGATCCCGGTGTAGCCCCACACCAGATCCAAGGCAAGCGCCGCCATCGCGTAACAAATGAATTTGCCAATTAGCGCGATCGTAAACGCCGAGACGTGTAAGGGATGCCCAGCTGGGAAGATAAGGTTCAGCGCAGGTAGCGCCGCGAAAATCGCTACGACGAGGGCGATGGCACCCCATGCTTTAGCGGAATAGAGGCTTGTGTTGGAGGCGTAATGCGTTGCCGTCATGGGTGTCGTGCTCATTCTGCGCTCCTGCCTTTTGGCGCGAACAAACCTTGCGGACGCTTTTGCACAAACAGGACGATAAATAGAAGGATGGCGATTTTGGCGATCACTGCTCCCCAGAACGGTTCAATGATTTTGTTTAGTGCGCCGAGTCCCAATGCGGCAACGACAGTCCCTGCGAGTTGCCCGACTCCGCCCAGAACGACGACCATGAAGGAATCCACGATATAGCTACGACCCAGATCGGGTCCAACGTTTCCTAGCTGTGACAGCGCGACTCCTGCGAGACCGGCGATGCCCGAACCTAAGCCGAAGGCCAGCATGTCCACGCGTCCAGTCGGCACCCCCACGCAATCTGCCATCCGACGATTTTGCGTGATCGCCCGAACAAATAAACCCAGGCGTGTAAAGTTCAGCACGAACCAGACGGCGACCACGACGCATAGCGCAAAGCCGACGATGACGATTCGGTTGTAGCTCAGTGTCAGGGTGCCAAACAGAGTCAGACCGCCGCTCATCCAGCTTGGGTTCGCAACCTCGACGTTCTGTGCACCAAAAATACTGCGAACGCCTTGCATCAGCATGAGGCTGATGCCCCAGGTGGCAAGCAGGGTTTCTAGTGGGCGGCCGTAGAGCCAACGGATTACGGTGCGCTCTAGTGCCATGCCAACGAGTGCAGTGACAAAAAATGCAATAGGAAGCGCGGCAACCACATACCAGTCGATCCATCCGGGCAGCCATTGCTTGAACAGAGCCTGCACAACATAGGTTGCGTAGGCGCCGATCATCAATAGTTCGCCGTGGGCCATGTTGATGACACCCATCAGGCCAAAGGTGATGGCTAGGCCGAGCGCGGCAAGTAGCAGCACACTGCCAAGGCTTAAGCCGAAGAAAAGGTTACCTACCCAGCTAATGATGAGTTCTTGCCGTTCGATTTGTGCGAGGGCGGTCTTCGCGGCGGCGCGAACCTGCGGATCGCTTTCCGCGTACTTGCCGTCTGCGGTCGGTGTAATCATCGCAAGCAGCTGCGGCTTAAAAATTGCATTCTTGCTTTCACCCAAAGTAATCACAGCTTTGAGCCTAAGCTTTGGATCGTCGCTCTTGATCGCAGCGCTCGCAAGCGCTGTGTCCAGCGCCTGCTTAATCTGTGGATCTTTCTCAGACTCCAGGGCGCGCTCAATCATTGGCGCGCGTGACGCATCGGCCTCTTTTTGCAAACGACCAGCCGCTGCCAGCCTGATGTTGCGATCGCTTGAAAACAATTCGGAGCTGACTTGGGCAGACTGTAGTGCGCGCCTTAGTCTGTTGTTAAGCGTAAAGGCCTGCGCTCCTGACGGAGTCGCAGACGTTTCGCCTGTGCTTGGGTTCAGTACTTGGTTATTGCCGACAGCGAGTAATACCGTGCCGTCAGAGGCAATCAGAACGCTGCCATCCCCCAGAGCAGCCAATACTTTGGCTGCGGCTGGGGTAGAGAGCTGTCCGAGCGCTGTGATGGAAGTGACCTTCTCGTCGTTGCTGTCGCCCGCCAATCCCGCAAGTACTTGCCGATCCAACAACTCTGCAGCGGATACTGCTTGCAGCGGCAACACTAGCAAAAGCGCGAGGAAACATCTTGTCCAAAAAGGAAAATTCAAAAACATGTCGAGACAGTCTCATAATATGGAGTTACAGGCCTTGCTTGCCTTCGTTACCAGCGATGAAGGGACTCCAAGGCTGAGCGCGGATTGGGCCCTTGCTCTTCCATACGACGCTGAACTGACCGTCGGCCTGAATTTCACCAATGTAGACAGGCTTGTGGAGGTGGTGATTGGTCTTGTCCATCTCGATGGTGAAGCCGTCCGGCGCCGTGAATTTCTGTCCTGCCATTGCAGCGATCACTTTGTCGGTATCGGTTGATTTGGCTTGCTCAACGGCCTGCTTCCACATATGGATGCCAACGTAAGTCGCTTCCATTGGGTCGTTTGTTACAGCAGTTGCGTTGTTAGGCAGATTTTTTGCCTTGGCATACGCTTTCCACTTAGCTACAAACTCAGCATTGACCGGGTTTTTGATCGACTGGAAGTAGTTCCAGGCAGCCAAGTGGCCCACGAGTGGTTTTGTGTCGACGCCGCGCAGCTCTTCTTCACCGACTGAGAAAGCAACAACCGGCACGTCGGTGGCCTTCAGGCCTGCGTTACCGAGTTCTTTGTAGAACGGCACGTTTGAATCGCCATTGATGGTGGAGATAACGGCAGTCTTACCGCCTGTGGAGAACTTTTTAATGTTCGCAACAATGGTTTGATAGTCAGAGTGACCGAAAGGTGTGTACACCTCATCGATGTCGCTGTCCTTCACGCCTTTGGAGTGCAGGAAGGCCCGCAGAATCTTGTTCGTAGTGCGTGGGTAGACATAGTCTGTACCTAACAAGACGAAGCGCTTGGCGCCGCCGCCGTCTGCACTCATTAGGTACTCAACAGCTGGAATGGCTTGCTGGTTTGGTGCTGCGCCGGTGTAGAAAACGTTTTTCTCGAGCTCTTCGCCTTCGTACTGAACTGGGTAGAACAGGAGGCTATTGAGCTCTTTAAATACTGGCAATACGGATTTGCGTGATACGGAGGTCCAGCAACCGAACACGACAGAAACTTTGTTTTGAGCGATCAGTTCACGTGCTTTCTCAGCGAACAAAGGCCAGTTTGAAGCTGGATCGACGATGACCGGCTCAAGCTTCTTGCCCATCACGCCACCTTTGGCGTTGATTTCTTCGATAGTCATCAGAGCAACGTCTTTCAGGGACGTTTCTGAAATCGCCATTGTTCCAGACAGGGAGTGCAAGATACCGACTTTGATGGTTTCTTGCGCGAAGGCTTGGGGCATGACGCCGCACATGGCTAATAGACTGACTGCGGTAAGTTGTTTGAGAGCTAATCTGCGTTTCATTTCAAAACTCCTGAGTCAATAACGTGCCGGGTTTGCCGGCTTCGGGGTGGCCGCATATCGTCCTGGATGAAGAGGCGGCTATGCTGAGCGTTCTCAAGCAAGACCCGTGCCAGCTTTAAAATGTGCCGCTGCGTGAGGCACGCGAACGAGCTCAGATGATTTGTGGCACCGTGCCCCTATTTTTTTGCGCCAAAGTAGTGCCCTGTGCGGCGGCGTTTGCTTTTCTGTGCCTCGGCGCACCAGTGCGGTGCGCCGGGGTGATATCGTAAGATGCATATCTAAATGAGCACACACAGAGTCCTATGACAAATAGCAGCAATTCGATGGCGGAGAGAATCGCCCAGATCCGTAACAGAGTCGCGCTGGCATGCGCTCGCGTGGGGCGAGCCCCGGAAGAAGTCACGCTCTTACCTGTGAGCAAGACGTTTGATGTCTCAGCAATTCGTGAGGCGATTGATTTAGGTTACACAAGGTTCGGCGAGAACCGAATGCAGGAAGTTGCGCAAAAGGCGCCACTCCTTGCCGATCGCGGTGTGCAGTGGGTGGTTATTGGCCATCTGCAGACTAACAAGGCGAAAGAAGTTGCAAAGTTCGCTCACGAACTTCAGTCCTTAGATCGCCTCGATTTGGCCGAAGCGCTTGAACGTCGGCTGCAGCAAGAGGGCCGCACGATCGATGTGTTGGTGCAGGTCAAAACTTCACCAGAAGAGACAAAGTCTGGGCTTGAGCCGACCGAACTATTTGAATTTCTACGCAAACTGACTAGCTATCAGACATTGCGTGTGCGCGGTCTAATGACGATGGCAGTCCTTTCTGAGAACACGCAGGCTGTTCGCGCGTGTTTTTCTCAACTTAAGCAGTTGCAAGAGCGTGCGCGCCAAGAAGCTATCGAAGGTATCTCGCTCGATCGTTTGTCGATGGGGATGAGCGGCGATTTTGAAATTGCGATTGAAGAAGGGTCAACGGAAATCCGCGTTGGATCTGCCATCTTCGGTTCGCGCGCCTAGGCTACTTTAGAACGAGCGTGCCTTGCATGACAGGCGAATGTCCTGCAAACGTGCAGAAGAACGCGTAGGTTTCTCCGGGCTGCAACGCAGAGACAGGAAAGCTGACTGATGCGGCTTGGCCGCCACCAATGACATTCGTATGGGCAATGACTCGACGATCGGTTGGGTCGACATATTGATTCGCAGCACCTGCCAGCATCCCGGTGCGTGCGACACCCGCCATATCTGCTTCCTTCGCGAGCACCCAATTGTGACCCATCGCTAGAACCGGCAAGCGGCCACTGTGCGTGAGCGTCACCGTAAAGTCCTTGCATGCGCTCGGCACTTCGATTGTTTGAGTGTTGTAGCGTAGAGCATCATCACTTTGTACAACAGCGTTACATGTTTGCGCATGCGAAGGGATTGGCGTAGTTAGTGCAACTGCAAGCAGAGCTGTTAGGGCAAAAACGTAGTGTGCGGTCATTCGAGCCATAGATATTGAGTCAACTTTCGGGGGACGCCTGGTCATGTTTGCGACTCAGGCGACCATCGGGGTGACGCTGAATGTGTCCAGCGAGTTCAAGGTCGAGCAGTGCTTCGTGAAGTGCGGCTGCATGCATAGTCGTGCGGCGCTGCAGTGTGTCTTCAGTAATAGGATCGTAGCCGATTGCGCTCCAGATTGGGGATGAAGGTGTTTGTATATGGTGCTGTGGCCGGATAGGGTCGATTAGAGGAATTTGTTGCCAGGCGCCCAGCTCTTGAAGGATGTCGTCAGCGCATGTGACAAGCTTTGCGCCTTGCTGGATTAGAGAGTGTGGGCCGCGGCTTAAGGGGGAATGGATCGAGCTTGGCAGTGCAAAGACTTCGCGTCCTAAGTCTACGGCTAGTCTGGCCGTAATTAGTGAGCCGCTTCTGAGCGCCGCCTCAATGACGAGCGTGCCGCGTGCTAAGCCTGCTACTAAACGGTTACGCCGCGGAAAGTTGGCAGCGATCGGGCCTGTCCCTAACGCAAATTCTGACAGCAGGAGCCCGCCCTCAGCGACAATCTGTGCGGCGAGCGCGCGGTGTGCGGATGGATAGATGATGTCGATTCCGGTCCCAAGCACTGCGATTGTGGAGGCGGCCGAAGGGCCTGCCGCGAGTGCCCCGCGGTGTGCTGCTGCGTCTATGCCGCTGGCCAGGCCACTCACAACACACCATTCACGCTTTGCAAGGCTTCTCGCGAAAGAATGGGCATGATCGAGGCCGTCTGCTGTTGGGTTTCGGGTGCCAACGATCGCAATAGCTCGCGTGCTCGGCCGTTCAAGATTGCCGTGTGCATATAAGACAACCGGAGCATCCTCTGTGTGTCGCAGAGCTGCTGGGTACGCGGTTAGGTCCGGCGTCAATAACGCGCGCCCGTCACCGGCGGACCATAGCAGTGCGTTCTCGATTGCCGCGCGCAGGTCCGGAGGTGTTGGTCGGGCGAGTTGCAAGGCGCGGATCTTTGGCACGATCGTGCTAAGTATTTCAGGTGCCGCGCAATAAAGAGTGATTGGGTCGGGAAATCGACGTAAGAGCCGATTCGCAAGAATAGGCCCGATCCCAGGCTCGAAACTGAGCCTCAGGTAGGCGTGGCGTTGTGTCGGAAGAGCGGAATCATGCATGCCCGAAAGTGTGACACGGGGCGCCGTGGGCCACGCTGTTACCTGGGCGGGTTTATCCAGCCTGATTTTGACTATCGGTTGGATTTAAAACGGCTATTAGAAAACCTGGAATTATTAAATTAAAATGACATAACCATTAAATCGCTGCCTAAAACAATTCTATCCATATGGCACTACTGACCATCCTGCACTATCCAGATAAGCGCTTACATAAAATCGCCAAGCCAGTTGCTTGCGTGGATGATCGCATTCGCACGCTCGTCGCGGATATGGCACAAACCATGTACGAGGCGCCGGGCGTGGGGTTGGCGGCGACGCAGGTGGACGTGCATGAGCGTGTGGTTGTGATTGACGTAAGCGAAGAGAAAAATGATCTGCGGGTGCTGATTAATCCAGAGATTGTCTCTGAGAGCCAGGATCAGAATACGTACGAAGAAGGCTGCTTGTCGGTTCCAGGCGTTTACGACGAAGTGGATCGTCCAGCCCGCGTGCGGGTGCGTGCGCTAAATTTAGAAGGTAAAGCGTACGAGTTTGATGCTGACGGGTTGTTGGCCGTCTGTGTCCAGCACGAGATCGATCACCTAAACGGCAAAGTTTTTGTGCAGCACCTTTCGATGCTCAAGCAAACGCGACTCAAGGCGCGTTTGCGCAAAGAGCAGCGTGAACTTGAGCGGGTGTAGCCAAGCGTGTTTCATCCTGAAATCCTGGGCTATATCGCGGCATTCTTAACGACGGCTGCTTTCTTCCCGCAAACAATTAAAACGATTCGTACCCGCGATACACATTCGATTTCACTCGCGATGTATGTAATGTTTACCTCTGGGATTGCACTTTGGCTGGTATATGGCCTGCTCGTCGAGTCATGGCCACTGATTTTCGCAAACAGTATTACGTTCCTGCTGGCACTCACAATTTTGGTGCTTAAGTTGCGCGAGCCCAAGACCACCCAGAAATAAACACAGCTGCTGCCTGGCGCTTGCCGCCGGCCCGTTGCAGTTCGAGTAAGCGCAGAGTACCTTTCCCCGTTTCAATGTCAATGCCTTCTGCAGAGGCCGCAATGACGCGCGCTTCGCCAGAAGATGCTGTTCGCGTTGACTTATTTTGTGCGTGATCGCCCTTTGCCAAAGAGGCCTCGAGAACCTGCGCTTGCCAAACCTTGACGGGCTCTTCAATGCCTGGCAAGCGTAAAGTTGCGCCCGGGACAGGGTTAAACGCACGAATGCGGCGCGCAAGAGTTTGTGCATCGAGAGCGAGATCGAGTGCGGCTTCGGCTTTATCTAGCTTGGCGGCGTATGTCACGCCCTCTGTGGGCTGTGGGCGTGCGATTAACGCACCGCTCTCCAGTTGTTTGAGTGACTCAACAATGAGTTTTGCGCCCAGCTGCGCGAGCGTGTCGTGCAGTACCGCAGCTGTCTCCGTTTCTGTGATCGCAACCTGCCCCTCTAACAGCATGTCCCCCGTGTCCAAACCTTCGTCCATTTGCATGATGGTGACACCGGTGTGCGTATCACCAGCTTCAATCGCACGCTGAATAGGTGCGGCACCACGCCAGCGCGGCAACAGGCTCGCGTGAATGTTCAAGCAGCCGCCGCGAGGGGTGGTGAGAGCCCACGCCGGCAAAATCAAACCATAGGCTGCAACAACGAGAACGTCGAGTGCTGCATCTTCTAGGACGGTGCGTGCAAGTTCAGCGTCCTCTGGGTATTTCCCGTCCAGACGCAAGCTCCGTGGCTGTGCGACGGGTATCCCGACTTCTACAGCCAGCTGCTTAACCGCGCTTGGTGTGAGCTTGAGCCCTCGCCCTGAAGGCCGGTCCGGCTGGGTCAGCACGAGCGGCACAGTAAAGCCCGCGTCAAGTATCGCTTGTAGTGCGAGACGTGAGAAGTCTGGGGTGCCGGCAAATCCTACGCGCAGTGTCATGTGATCAAGCTTTAAGACGAAAGGTGCTCAGCCCACAGGTCGTATTCGTCAGAGTCGGTCACGCGCACACGGACTTTGTCTCCGGGTTTGAGTGCCGCCTGGCTGTCAACATATACGCAGCCATCGATTTCGGGAGCATCTGCGCTGGAGCGTCCGATCGCACCGTCCTCGTCCACCTCATCAATTAAGACTTCAATTTCTTTGCCTACTTTGCGCGCGAGCCGCTCGGTCGAAATTGCTTGCTGGTGAGCCATAAATCGGTCCCAGCGTTCTTGTTTAATTTCGTCAGGCACGGCGCCTTCCAAGGCATTGGCGGGCGCACCGTCGACGGGTGAGTACTGAAAGCAGCCTACGCGATCCAGTTGCGCTTCCGACATCCAGTCGAGCAGGTATTGGAAGTCACTTTCGGTTTCGCCAGGAAAGCCAACAATAAAGGTTGAGCGTAACGTGAGGTCTGGACATTCTTCTCTCCAGCGATGAATGCGCGCAAGCGTTTTGTCTTCGAAGGCCGGGCGCTTCATCGCTTTCAGGATGCGGGGGCTGGCATGCTGAAAGGGAATATCCAGATAAGGCAGGATCTTGCCTTGCGCCATCAGTGGAATGACTTCATCCACGCTTGGATAGGGGTATACGTAATGCAGTCTGACCCAAATATCCAGTTCAGACAGGGCTGAACAGAGCTCGGTCATGCGGGTTTTAACAGGCCGGCCATTCCAAAAACCGCTGCGGTATTTGACATCGACCCCATACGCGCTGGTGTCCTGTGAAATAACGAGTAATTCTTTAACCCCTGCTTTTGCAAGTCGTTGCGCCTCGTCGAGCACGTCGCCCACAGGACGGCTCACCAAATCGCCTCGCATCGACGGGATAATACAAAAGCTGCAACGGTGGTTACAGCCTTCCGATATTTTTAGATAGGCGTAGTGACGCGGCGTGAGTTTGATGCCTTGGGGCGGCACAAGATCGGTAAATGGATCGTGCGTTGCGCTTGGGGGCGCCGCCTCGTGAACGGCACGTACCACTTGCTCGTATTGCTGCGGCCCGGTGACGGCCAGCACGCTCGGATGGACGGCGCGGATGACGGATTCTTCAACGCCCATACAGCCCGTGACAATCACGCGTCCGTTTTCAGCGATCGCTTCGCCAATTGCGTCGAGAGATTCTGCTTTTGCGCTGTCGATAAAGCCGCAGGTGTTGACGACCACCACGTCGGCATTGTCGTAGTCAGGCACAATTTGATAGCCCTCAGTGCGCAGTTGCGTAAGTATGCGCTCAGAATCTACGAGTGCCTTGGGACAACCAAGGCTGACAAAACCGACTTTTGGGGATGACATGATGTGCCGCCTGACGGGCCAACGCCCGCATGAGAGAGACTCGGATTTTACCTTGCGCCGCATGTCCGCAGTGGCACTTTAAGCCCCTACAATCCAACTATGAACACTGCCGCTCCCGCTCTATCCCATTCTTTGCTCGCCGCCGCCAGTGCAATCGCTGGTGTTGAGTCCGGTCAGTCCCTGACCGAGGCCCTTGCTGAGCTACCGTCTAACGTCCGCCCCTCCGCGCAGGCATTGAGCTTTTTTGCAATGCGCAACTGGGGGCTTGCCATGGGTTTGCGCCATACTCTGGTCGAACGCGAGCCTCCGAGCGCAACGTTAAATGCCCTGGTCGGTCTGAGTTTGTTGTTACTTGAGACCTCAATACGGGCTGGCGAGCACCCCCCAGAGCCAGGTACGCCTGTCTATGCGGCGCACACTTTGGTTGATCAGGCGGTTGCAGCAACCCAGTTACAGCGTTCCACCGCCTCGTTCAAGGGCTTGGTCAATGCAGTATTGCGACGTTTTCAGCGGGAGCGTCAGGCAGTGTTGGCGGATACGGCGGACGCACCCGAGGTACGCTTTAATCACGCACGCTGGTGGGTTGAGGCGTTGCGCAAGGCCTATCCGGATCAGTGGGAACGGCTCTTGGATGCGGCGAACGCGCATCCGCCCCTGACCTTACGGGTAAATGTCCGAGTAAGCTCGCGCGAAGCGGTCATGCAGGCGTTTGCCAGCGAGCAGATTGGCGCAAGAGCCTTCGGGGCGGCTGGCATTGTGCTGGATGTGCCGCGTCCCGTGACAACGTTGCCGGGCTATGCGCAGGGCTGGTGGTCGGTGCAAGATGCGGGCGCGCAGCTCGCTGCACCATTGCTCGGGGTGCAGGATGGGATGCGGGTGCTGGACGCCTGTGCAGCACCGGGTGGGAAGACGGCGCATTTGCTCGAATTGGCGGATATCGAATTGACCGCGCTTGACGTTGATCCTACGCGTATGGCGCGCGTGGAGCAAAATCTGGAGCGCCTGCGGCTTCTGAGCCCCAAAGTTAAATTGGTTGCAGAAAGTGCCACACGCGCGCACCTTTGGTGGGATGGCAAGCCTTTTGACGCGGTGTTGGCCGACCTGCCCTGCACGGCCTCTGGCATTGTCAGTCGCCATCCTGATATTCGCTGGCTTAGACGTGAAAGTGACGTGCAGCAAACGGCCAAATTGCAGCGTGAAATTCTTGATGCCCTCTGGAGCGTTGTGGCGCCGGGTGGAAAATTGTTGATGGCAACCTGTTCGATATTCCCCCAAGAAGGAGAAATGCAGGCAGAATCGTTCTCTAAGCGCCACGCGCAAGCGAAGCGATTGCCTGCGCCCGGACAGTTGCTGCCGTCCCGACCTGATGCGGAGCATCCAGCGGGTCACGATGGTTTCTTTTACGCCCTCTTTACTCGCAACAGTTAAACGCAAAATGAAATGATGGCACGCACAATACCTTGGATCCTAAGCTGGCGCCTGATGGCGGCATGGCTCCTGTGCGTTGCCTGCGTCAGCATCAATGTGGCACGCGCCTCCGAGGCTCGGATCTTAACGATCGAGCCTTTACCCCAGGACGGCCAGCTTACGATGGATTTAGACCTGGCACTGGATTTGAGTCGCAGTGTGCTTGAAGCAGCAGAGCACGGTGTGCCGCTCTACTTTACGTACGACGTGCAAATTAGCGCTCCGCGGTGGTGGTGGTTTGACAAAGTCCTGGTGCAGGCGACTCTGAGTCGGCGACTGATATACAACAACTTGACGCAGCAATGGCGCGTGGCGACAGGAGACCTGTTCCTGCCCACCGCAACAAAAGAAGATGCGCTTCAGGTCATTAAGCAAGTCCGAGGCTGGCCGATTGCGCCGGTCGATCGGTTTGAGCGCGATGTTAAATACGAGGGCAAGGTACGCGTTCGGTTGGACACCAGTCAGATGGCGCGTCCGCTACAGCTTGATGCTCGTAATCGAGGAGCCTGGTCGATGGCGAGCCCTTGGGCAACCTTTGATTTTTCAATCCGGCCGGCGGAGCCAGCGAAATGAACACGTTTCTGCGCATCGCACTCGTAGTCGGCATCTTTAGTGCGCTGGGCTTGTTCGCGTTGTTGGCGTGGTCGACCGGGAATGCTTCGCTCGTTGCGCGGTATCAAGATTTATTGCTTTGGCTAAACGGCGCCTTGGCTTTGGCATTGTTCATCTGGGTCGTCGCGTTGACGATTCGGTTGGTCGCCCAGTTACGACGCGGACAGTTTGGTGCACGCCTGACTGCGCGTTTCGCGCTGGCTTTTGCGTTGATTGGTGTCTTGCCTGGCGCCTTAATCTACGGAGTTTCGATTCAATTCATGGCGCGCTCAATTGAGTCTTGGTTCAATGTGCGCGTTGATACAGCGCTTGAATCTGGCCTGGCATTAGCCCGCTCGGCGCTGAGCTCACAGCTCGCAGAACTCGAGGCGCGCGCTCGCGTCATGGCTCCCGCGCTAAACAACACACCAGATTCAGATATCGCGGCGACACTTACCCGCCTGCGTGAAACTAACACCGCAATTGATGCATTGGTGTTTAGCGGCGCAGGTCGACTGATCGCTTTTTCTACGGATAAGCTCGGATCGTTGACACCCACTTTGCCACCTCAGAGTGTGATGAATCAGTTGCGCGTATCGCGTGGCTACTCTGCCGCTGATAGCGATGATCTCGGCGCCGCGCTGACGCAAACGGGGTTGCAACTGCGCGTCATCGTGCCGCTGGCGTCTCCAGAGCGCGTCGATGCGGCGCTTGGGGTGGCGGGCGAGACCCGATGGTTACAGCTAGTGCAACCTGTTTCAGAGATCATTGCACGCAATGCGAGCGAAGTACAAAAAGGGAACAGGGACTATCAAGAATTGGCGCTATCGCGTCAGAGCTTACGTAATCTCTTTGGAGTTACGCTGACCTTGGCGTTGCTGTTAGCGGTGTTTGCTGCAATAACAATTGCCTTGTATCTCTCGAAAAAGCTTGTCAGCCCACTGCTTGCGCTCGCAGCTGGAACGCAGGCGGTGAGCGTTGGAGACTTTCGTCCATTGCCTGAGCCTCCCTCCAAGGATGAGGTTGGGCAGTTAACACGCTCCTTTAATGCCATGACGCGCCAGCTAGGCGAGGCGCGTCGTATGGTTGAAACCAACCGTTCGCAGCTTGAGCGCTCAAATGTCTATCTTGAAAGCGTACTCTCCAATTTGTCTGCGGGTGTATTGGTGTTTGACGAGCAGTTCCGGTTGACGACCTTTAACCATGGCGCGCAGATGATTCTGAAAGTTGATTTGCGCTCGGTGCCGGGACGGCCACTCGAAACGGTGGATGGCATGCTCGACTTTGCACGCAGAATTAGACAAGCGTTTGCAGAGCACTCAGCGGTGGGCTCCGAGCGATCGCACTGGCAGGAACAATTTGAAATCACTCTCGAGGATGCTCGAGTTGCCACGGAATCCTATACGTTGACGCTGTTGGCGCGTGGTACCCAGTTAAGGGTAGACGGCAGTAATAATGGTTATATGGTTGTTTTTGACGACATTAGTGAAGTGATTTCCGCCAGCCGTAGCGTTGCATGGGCTGAAGTTGCTCGTCGTCTTGCGCATGAAATCAAGAACCCGCTGACACCCATACAGCTGTCGGCTGAGCGATTAGCGATGAAGCTCGCCCATAAGCTGGAACCTGCTGATGCGCAGCTTCTGGAGCGTGCCACGAATACGATCGTCAACCAAGTGGGTTCGCTTAAACACATGGTCGATGACTTCAAAGAATATGCGCGCAAGCCTGCCGTTGTCATGGTGCGCTTGGATTTCAATGCGCTGGTAGATGAGGTATTAGGTTTGTATGGATGGGATCCGGTGGAAGGCATGGTTCGCGACGCGCACCATGCTTGGCATCTGAATGTCTCGCTTGAGCCTGATCTGCCCTGGGTGGTCGGTGACCCCACTCAGTTGCGCCAGGTTGTACATAATTTGTTGGCGAATGCGCGCGACGCGCTCGTGGATCAGCCGGAGTCGGGTGTTATCGATGTGACCACGCAGCGGGTTGAGTCAGCAGCCAGCGAAGGTCTGGGGCAGTCTGGCATTCGATTTACCGTATCCGATAACGGCCCCGGATTTAGCGCACAAATCTTACAGCGGGCTTTCGAACCCTACATTACGACGAAAGCGCAAGGTACCGGCCTAGGCTTGGCGATTGTGCGTAAGATCATAGATGAGCATCAAGGGCGCATTGATATTTCCAATCGCAAGGAAGGCGGGGCGCGCGTTTCAATTTTATTGACCCAGATCGCCTCCGCGGTGGACGGAAAGTCGTAAGATGACGATAATGCGCATGTGCAATGGGTGATAAATAATATATGGCAAGAATTTTAGTTGTCGACGATGAAGTCGGAATTCGTGAGTTGCTTTCCGAAATCCTCTACGACGAGGGGCATACGATTGAGCTTGCCGAGAATGCTGCGCAAGCGCGTGCGGCACGACTGCGCATGCGGCCTGATCTGGTGTTGCTAGACATCTGGATGCCAGACACAGATGGCGTGACACTCCTCAAGGAGTGGGGCTCACAAGGTTTGCTCGATATGCCTGTCATCATGATGAGTGGGCATGCGACCATTGATACCGCGGTTGAAGCCACGCGCATCGGTGCGATTGATTTTCTTGAAAAGCCCATTACGTTGCAACGCTTACTCAAGACTATTTCTACGGGTCTTGCACGCGGGCGCTTGCCTGTCGTGAAGTCTGCGAGCGGCGCCTTTGTACCCGCCGGTGCGCCCGCTGCGCTGCCTGTCGTTGCCGCCCAGGAGCCAGTCGAGATGGTTACCGCAGCGGTGAGCGATGTCGCTGCGCTGCCGGCTGACCCAAGTCTCTTAGGTGACATCTCTCTTGAGTTGCCGTTGCGAGAGGCGCGAGATGCTTTTGAGCGTGTGTATTTTGAGTATCATCTGGCTCGCGAGAATCACAGCATGACGCGCGTGTCCGACAAGACGGGTCTTGAGCGAACCCATCTTTACCGCAAGCTTAAACAACTTGGTATCGAATCACGGAAGCGGGGCACCTGAGTGCCTGTCTGGTTTTAGCCAGATTGTTTAGGCGGATGGGTTAAGCCCGCCACACGTTCATCCTCCAGCGCGCGTCTCACCTGAATCAAGTGCGCTCCCACGGCAACGGCGATTTCTGCGGGTGTGCGGCTGCCGATCTGTAAGCCGACCGGGCCATGCAGACGGGCGATATCTTCTTCGGTTAAGTCAAACTCTAACAAGCGCTGACGACGTTTAGACTGGTTACGCGAAGAGCCGAGCGCACCCACATAAAACGCTTTGGATTTAAGCGCTTCAAGTAGCGCCATATCGTCGAGTTTTGGATCGTGCGTAATGGCGACGATCGCAGTGCGTGAATCAGTTTGTATTTCTAGTACGGCGTCGTCCGGCATTCCAGGCTGCAGGGATACTCCTGGCATGTTCCAGTCGGCGGTGAATTCCTCACGCGGATCACACACAATCACCTGAAACTCAAGCATGGTTGCAATTTGGGCAAGGGCTTGGGCGGTCTGGTTAGCGCCAATAATCAATAGGCGCCAATGTGGGCCGTAAACAAAATGACAGCCGTCTTCTTTGACTTCAGTCAGCTGACCGGGGCGTGCATTAGTCAGGGTTGATGCGCCGGTTGTGAGGTCGAGCCAGCGCCCGATGAGTTGCTGCGTTTGTGTGACCTCGATCACGCGATCTATCCAGTCGCCCAGGTTGAGTGGCTCGATCACGAGCCGCAAAGTGCCGCCGCAAGGCAGACCAAAGCGCGCAGCCTCCTCTTGCGATACGCCGTAGCGCGCCCACTCAGGCTTAGATGGCAATTGCCCCGCCTGCGCACGTGCGATCAGATCGTCTTCAATGCAACCCCCTGATACGGAACCGATAACGCGCCCATCTTTGCGTACAGCCAACATGGCGCCAGCCTGCCGAGGCGCGGAGCCCCACGTCTGCACAACGGTCGCGAGGTGCACAGTGTGTCCTTCGCGGAGCCAGTCGAAGGCGAGTTGCAAGACTTCGGTATCAAGAGAGTTCATGCTGAGTATTCGTTAGGAGAGGAGGTTGGCACAATACGGGCCGGCACAATAGAGATCCTGTCAGTATACTGAGCCACTTTTATAGCGTCGAGACAGAGAGCAACGCCATGGACCCACTATTTATTGTCGCACTTGTCATTCTAGGCTGTGTCACGGGCTTTGCCGCCGGATTGCTCGGAATCGGTGGCGGAATGCTACTGGTGCCATTTTTAACGTTGTTGCTGACTTGGCAAAAGCTTTCCCCTGAGCTTATTGTGCATACCGCAATCGCCACCTCTATGGCTTCAATTTTGTTTACCTCGGTCTCGAGCGTGCGCGCACACAATAGCAAAGGCGCCGTCCGATGGGATTTGGTCTTGGCTTTAACCCCTGGCATTCTCATCGGTGGCCTGATTTCCGGTGGAGCGATTTTTGCTGCACTCAAGACCGGTTGGTTGGCTCTGTTTTTTGCAATCTTTGTCGGTTACTCAGCACTACAGATGTTGCTAGATAAAAAACCAAAATCGGCTCGGCAGATGCCGGGGAAAGGTGGATCGACTGCTGCGGGCGGCGCGATTGGCTTTGTATCGGGTCTTGTTGGTGCTGGTGGCGGCTTCATCTCCGTGCCGTTTATGCTTTGGTGTAACGTACCGCTACATCAGGCTGTTGGCACTTCTGCAGCGCTTGGTTTCCCCATCGCACTGGCAAATACCATCGGATACGTTTGGTCCGGTTGGGGTAAAGAGGGCTTGCCGCCAGAGATGATCGGCTACATCTATTGGCCTGCTCTTTTGGTGTTGGGATCCGTTAGCGTCTTGTTGGCGCCGGTTGGTGCTAAAGCCGCGCATAAGTTGCCAGTGAAGACACTTAAGCGAATTTTTGCGTTTTTATTGTTCGGTCTTACAACCTATATGGCACTCAAGGCCTATCAGTCATTCTTTGGCTGATTTGCGACCGATTGAGCTCACGCTGATCCGCGTTTCACCGCTAGGCGTGCGCCGCAGTGCGCTGCGCCACGCATGGCCATACGCCACTTCGATCGTTAAGTGAAGGCGCCCGTCCGGTTGTCGTTGCGCTTCAAGCGCCTGTAGAAGACGTTTGCGCCAGCCTTGGCCCACGAGGCCTGCGTGGCGTCCGATTGCTGCGTTACCACCTAGAGTACGGACATCTGCGAGAAGTTTTTCTGGTGTCTCGTACGTCAGAGTCAACACCTCTTGATCCATCACTGGATCTGAAAAGCCCTTTTCGACCAATAAATCTCCGAAGTCATGCATATCGACAAAGTCGGGTGTGCGCGTATGCAGCTTCGCGTCTTGTAGTGCGGAGCGCAGCTCTTTTAGTGTTGCAGGACCAAAGCAGGAAAAGAACACAAGACCGTTTGGCCGTAACACTCTGCCCCACTCTTGGAGGACATCATGAGGTGCTGGATGCCAGTGCAAGCTGAGGTTGGACCACACGAGGTCGAGTGATTCTGGGGGGAGTGTGGTCTGAGCCAGATCCGCATGCATCCATTGCGCGGGTACTTTACGTCCGAGTAGTTTACATAGCCAGTGCGGCATGCGCCGCGGCCAGAGCTTGCGCGCGCGCTGCTGCGCTATTGTGAGCAAAGCATCGCAGTGATCCAGTCCTTGGTAGTGTGCCGAAGGGTAACGCGCATGCAGTAAACCCAACTGTTGTCCAGCGCCACAGCCAGCGTCAAGAATGTCGTTGGGTTGTAGGCGAATCAGTTTTAAGCGCTGATCCATTCTCTGGGCGATCTCTGCATACAAAAACTGTGCGTCTGACAGATCCCCGCGCCGTGCGAATTGCAGGGCAACGTGTTTAGGATCAATCGGCAGGCGGGTCGGCGTGGACGGCGAAGTCATAGTTTGTACACAATCTATCAGCGCAATCGGACAATGGCGGCTGGAGGTATCAAAATGTACTCTATTCGGGAGCTATTTCGGCGTTGTTTGTGCGGAGAGTGTCCGTTATGCAACTGGCCCTCTGTCGCCGGTGATTTATGTACACATTGTGAAGCTGTGGTCCGGTGCGTTAATCATTCGATTCAAGAGCGCAACGGATGCATAGTTGTCGCTGCGACGTATTACTCACCGCCCGGTGATAGGTTGATGCGCGCGTTCAAACAGGGCGGACAGTTGAACCACGCAGGACTATTTGCGCGCTTACTTTGGACCGCAATGCGGTCACATCATCCGGCTTTGCCCGTGTTGGCCGCTTTGGTGCCCATCCCGTCTGACCTGCGTGCTGCACGGCGCCGAGGGTTCAATCCCGCAGGCGAAATTGCCGTCGAGTTGTCACGACTATCGAGCCTGCCTCTCAGAAGGTTGTGGCTGACGCGAACACGCAGCGGCGAAAGTCAAAAGTCACTGGATCGTATCGCGCGTAGACGTAGTGTTTCTGATCTGTACAGGTGCGACATACGACTGCCTGATGTATGGGTCGGTGTCGTCGACGATGTCACGACCACGGGAAGTACGCTTGAGGCCGCTGCCTGCGCGTTGCGGCAAGCTGGCGCGCGGGGTGTTGTCGGACTTGTTGGCGCAAAGACTCCCGCACATGTTCTGGCCTGACGAGTTTGTTGCGCTCTGGCACAATAACGCCCATGTTCCATGTGATTCTTGTCCAACCCGAAATCCCACCAAACACAGGTAACGTTATTCGGCTGTGTGCGAACACGGGCGCACGCCTGCATTTGGTCAAGCCTTTAGGGTTTAACGTTGATGACGCGAAGCTGCGACGAGCAGGCCTGGACTACCACGACTGGCAGCCTATCGCCCAACACGATAGCCTGGAACAGGCCATTGCGGCGATCGGTGCGCCTGTAGACCGTGTTTTTGCAATTACGACCAAAGGCACCCGTCATGCAGGCGAAATGTCCTATCTGCCTGGCGATGTATTTGTGTTTGGACGTGAAACGGCGGGCTTGTCCGCACAGCAGATGGCTCTGTTTGCACCAGAGCAGCGTCTGCGACTACCCATGCTGCCTACGCAACGCAGTTTGAATCTATCGAATGCCGTTGCGGTCCTTGTGTTTGAAGCTTGGCGACAGCAAGGATACGCAGGCGCCACTTGAGCGCATCGGCGTGACATTAATCGAGCGATAGCTTTAAACGCGCAATGACCTCATCCCAGCGTGACGTTTCTTGCTGCATTAAACGCGTGAGCTCCGCAGACGATGAGCCAATCGCCGTAAAGTATTGCGCAGCAAACTTTGCCTTGATGTCTTCACTTTGAATAATCGTTATTAACTCTTTTTGCAATCGGTCGGTGATGGCGGCTGGGGTGCCGCCGGGTGCAAGAATGGCATTCCAGGAAATCGCCTCAAAGCCCGGAAAGCCTTGACTAGCAACGGGTGTGAGTCCAGGCAGAGCGCCCACTTCGGTCAGGCTTGTTATGCCTAGAGCTTTGGCCTTGCCGCTCTTGACTTGCGTCATCGCAATGGCAGGCACCATAAATGCGGCCTGGATATCTTGTCCAACAATTGCAGTTGTGACTTGCGGAAAGCCTGGATATGGAATGTGTGTCAGGTCAATCCCGGCCTGATACTTAAAGAGCTCCATCGCAAGATGTGATGCGCTTCCAGCGCCGACCGAGCCGTAGTTTGCGCGGCCAGGATTAGCCTTGAGATGCGCAACGAACTCCGAAAGTGTGGACGCTGGAAAGGCTGCATTGACCACCAGTACGTTAGGGCTGGTCGCGACCAGAGTGATTGGCGAGAGATCTTTAAAGGGGTCGTAGCCGAGCGTTTTTTTATAAAGCGTTGCTGCGGTGACCAGCGGTCCGTTGATCGTATAGAGAAGCGTGTAGCCATCAGGCGCGGCCTTTGCGACTAGGCGCGTACCAATATTGCCTCCAGCGCCGGGTTTATTTTCGACGATGACGTTTTGATTGAGCGCTTTGGACAAAGGTGTTGCCAGAAGGCGCGCGAGCAGATCGGGTGAGCTACCTGCCGGGAACGGAACGATCAGATGAATAGGGCGCTCGAGCGGCCATGACTGCTGCGCGTGCGCGAGCGCTGAAAAACCGCTTGCGATGCATACGCAGGCCATCGCGAGGATGCGCAGTGCGGTCCGCAGCGTTGTACTTATTGTTGCGCGCGGTTTTGCGCGTGGTGTGATCCGTGTTTGCATGGCAATTACTCTGTCGTTGCTTCGCGTGCCAGCAAGTGCGTGACCGCGTCGATTGGCGAGACGCCTTCGAACAAAACTTCAAATACTGCCTGGGTGATGGGCATGTCTACCTTGAGTGTCCGTGCGCGTAGCAACACGGCTTGCACGCAACGCGCGCCTTCAGCAGTTAAGCCACCAGCAAGAATGTCAGATAAAGAGCGCCCACGGCCAATCTCAAGGCCTACGAGTCTATTGCGTGACAGGTCGCCAGTTGCAGTCAGGACAAGATCGCCCAGCCCTGTTAGTCCATAAAACGTTGCGGGGCGCGCACCTAGCGCTTCACCAAAACGAGTCATTTCTGCGAGACCTCGTGTAATGAGTGCAGCGCGTGCGTTGGTGCCAAGCCCGAGGCCGTCGCCAATGCCGCAGGCGATTGCCATGATGTTTTTTAAGGCTCCGCCGACTTCGACGCCTGTGACATCGTCACTCGCATATACCCGAACAGCCCCACCGTGCAGTGCGCCAATACAGCGCGCGCGCAGCTCGGCGCTCTTGCTCGCAACTGTGAGTGCAACGGGCAGCCCTTGTGCGACTTCGCGCGCAAAGGAGGGGCCGGAAAGAACACCCGTGGCGACGTTAAGCTTGGCGGTTAATGCCTCTTGGGCGATTTCAGAGGGTAGTTGCCCGCTGTGAGCCTCTAGTCCTTTGCACGTCCAAATGATGCCGGAGACCCGATCCGTGCGATACGAAAGCTTCTTGGCAAGCTGTTCGCATAGGGCTCGCAAGCCCGCAAGCGGAACGGCAAGGATTAACAAGCCAGCGGATGGTCCAGCGCAGACGTTGTCGAGCGCAGCGTCTAAGTCGCTCGTAACCCGCATTGCGGAGTGAAGTGCTATATCGGGCAGATACCGCTGATTCGTATGTTTGTTACGGATCTCATTAGCAACTTCGCCATTGCGCGCCCAAAGCTCGGTGTGGCAATGGGCTGTCGCAATATTTGCGAGGGCCGTTCCCCAGGCGCCTGCACCGAGCACTGCAACATGGTCGTGTTTTGCGTTAGCTGCGGACATGGGGAATGCGCGGTTGTTGCATTACTGACGGGTCATGCCGGGAGGTAGGATTAAGCCCGAGTCTTTGCCCGCGCTTGCGCCTTCTGCCTCTTGTGCTGCTTGAGCAAGACGTTGCTCGAACAGGGCCTGGAAGTTGACTTCAGCCAGATGCAAGGGCGGCAACGATGTGCGGGTAATTGCGTCTGCCACGTTTGCACGAAGATAGGGGTAAAGCATGGTGGGGCACACGATGCCCATGATTGGATCAAGCTGCTCTGCGGGAATGTTCGCAATTTCAAAAATTGCTGCTTGTGTCGCTTCAACCAAATACAAGACCTTGTCTTTGATGCGTGTGGTGACTGTCACGGTCACGGTTGACTCATAAACGGTCTCTGCGAGCGCTTGGCCACCTACGTTGATGGCGACTTCAACTTCGGGTGCGTCTTGCTCCAGGAAAATATTTGGAGCGTTGGGCATCTCAAGGGAGAGATCCTTGAGATAGACGCGCTGCATGTTGAATGAAGGCGCATTTTCGGCTTGGGCGTTTTGGTCAGACATAAAGAATCCAGAGTCAGGGGAGAAAAAATTAGGTGAGTTGTGGAGGCTTACCCGTTGAGCAGAGGCAATAATTTTCCGTCACGATCGAGTGCGGACAGATCGTCAAAACCACCGACGTGGGTGTCGCCGATATAAATTTGTGGAACTGTCCGGCGTCCGGTACGTTCCATCATGATGGCGCGCTGCTCGGTGTCGACATCGATACGGATCTTTTCAATTTCGGCAACGCCACGTTGCGTCAAGAGCATCTCAGCGCGTGAGCAGTAGGGGCAGTAGCCGGTGGTGTACATGACAACTTTGTTCATGTTGTGACTCCGTTATTTAGTCGTAAGGGGGAGGCCAGCAGTTGACCAAGCTTTGATGCCACCGTCGAGGATGCTGACGGCGGTGAAGCCTTGCGCGCGCAGACGAGCGGCTGCGCCAACAGCGGTACGCCCCATCTCGCACACGATGATCAGAGGCTTATCTTTTGCAAGGCTCGCTGCCTTTTTTTCGACGTCCGCGAGCGGAGCATGGCGCGCCTGCGGGATATGCCCACCATGGAACGCTTCGATTGAACGAATATCAAGCAATACCGCACCTTGATGGTTAATCATTTGTACAGCCTGGGTGCTGCTAACGGTCGCACCACCGCGGCTACGTTGAATCATTGGCCAGGCCAACGCAAGTCCTGAGCCAAGTGCGATACCGATTAAAAGAATATTGTTTTGATCTGAAAAGAAATCCACGGTGTGTCCAAAAGAGGCTGTTTAGCCCCTAAAAAAGGGTCGACTGGTTGTAAAGACAAAGACAATTATAAAATGGTGCTTTAACTACACTTTAACCTGTGTCTGCCATGTATAAACTAGTCTTGATGCGTCACGGCGAAAGCCAATGGAACCTCGAAAACCGATTCACCGGATGGACCGATATCGATTTGACCGAGGCAGGCCGCGACCAGGCCCGTCGCGCCGGTGAGCTACTTAAGGAAAAAGGCTACGTTTTTGACGTGGCTTTTACGTCGGTGCTCAAACGAGCGATTCGCACACTTTGGATTGCGCTAGACGCGATGGACACAATGTATTTGCCGGTCCATAACAACTGGCGCTTAAATGAGCGCCATTATGGCGACTTGCAGGGGCTTAATAAGGCCGAGATGGCCGCCCAGTATGGTGATGAGCAAGTGCTCATTTGGCGCCGTGCCTATGCAATTGCGCCCAACCCGATTGCTTTGGACGATCAGCGCCATCCCCGGTTTGACCCACGGTATGCCAAATTGACTCCCGAGCAACTGCCCGCGACTGAATGTCTGAAAGACACTGTCGCGCGGGTGTTGCCATTCTGGGACGAGACGATTGCGCCCTCCATTCGCGCGGGTCGCCGGGTGCTGGTTGCCGCCCATGGCAACAGTCTGCGGGCCCTAATTAAGCATTTGGACAATGTCTCCGACGACGATATCGTCCACCTGAACATCCCGACTGGCCAGCCCTTGGTTTATGAGCTGGACAAGGATTTACGTCCAATCCGCCACTACTACCTGGGCGATCCCGCGGAAATTGAAGCGGCGATGGCTGCTGTAGCGGCACAAGGGAAAGCCAAGAAAGCGTGATCAAACGGCGCGTCGCGATCCCCGTATGCGTAGCCCTTAGCCTCTTTTGGTGCATGGGCTCCGTATTTGCGAAGCCCGAAGACATCGCGGCTCGGCAGACGCAGGCGCAGCGCCAACGTGATGATTTGCGTGGGCGTATTCAGTCCGTTCAAAAGGAGCTCGATGCGCGCGAAGCGGATCGCAAGGAAGCCGCCGACGCGTTAAAGGCCTCTGAAACCGCTATTTCCCAGACATCCCGGCGTATCGCTGAGCTCGCTACAGATCTTAAAAAAGCCCAAAGCGAGCTGGAGGATTTACAACGCCAAATCACACGCCAGCAACGCGCGTTGGCTGTCCGGCGAGACGAACTGTCTGACCAGTTACGCAGGCAGTATTCCAGCGGGTTATCCCCCTGGTCAGCCCTCCTTTCTGGCGATGACCCCCAAGAGCTTGGGCGAAATCTGGCTTACCTGGATTACGTTTCCAAGGCGCGTGCTGATACGGTCGCAGCGCTCAAGAAGGACATTGAGCGCTTGGCGCAACTTGAAGCGCGTGCAGATGCCCGCCAAAAAGACGTAGCGCGGCTGGTGGGTGAAACTACGCAACAGAAAGAAGCGCTTGAGACGCAAAAAAAGGAGCGCGCTACCGTTCTTGCGCGTATTGAGGGGCAGATGCAAGCCCAGCGGGCTGAAGCGACTCGGCTAGGGCAGGACGAAAAGCGCCTTTCCGGTTTGATTTCGGATCTAGATGGACAGCTTAAGGCGGCTCAACAGGCGGCAGCCGAGGCGGAGCGCCGGGCGCAAGAAGCCCGCAAGCTCGAATTGGCTCGTAAAGAGAAAGCCCAGCGTGAGGCCGAGCAGGCGCGCAGGGATGCCGATCAAGCACGTCGTCAGGCCGATGAAGCGCGGCGTGCCGCAGAGGCAGACAATCGGAGTCAAGCGGTTGAGGCGGACAACGCATCCCTTGCTCCGGGTAAGGGATTGTCAAAAAACGTACGCTGGCCTATTCGTGGAACCGTCATGGCGCGGTTTGGGACAGACCGCCCCGAGGGCGGTGTTTGGCGGGGCATTTTGGTCCGCGCTGATACTGGGGCGCCCGTTCAGGCCGTTGGAGGCGGTACCGTCGTGTATTCGAACTGGCTGCGGGGGTTTGGCAATCTTCTAATTGTGGATCACGGGCAGGAGTACTTGAGCGTCTATGCCTACAACCAGAGCTTACTCAAGCAAGTGGGCGATACCGTTCGGGCTGGAGATACCGTGGCCCTAGCAGGAAGTACGGGTGGGCAAGTGGATTCGGCCCTATACTTCGAGATCAGACATCGTGGCGCCGCCGTCGATCCGATAGCCTATCTGGCCCGGTGATTTTATTGAATTCAGGAATGTGCATGGGCACTCGCAAATTACGCAGTTTCGGTTTGGTTTCCGCTGGTATTGTGGCCGGTGTGCTGTTGAGCTTGGGCATCAGTGCCGTCGCACAACGCGGCTCGCCTTTGCCGCTAGATGAGTTACGCCAATTTTCAAGTGTGTTCTCGGCAATCAAAAATAATTACGTTGAGGCCGTCGACGATAAAAAATTAATTGGTGGCGCAATCGCCGGAATGCTTTCAGATCTGGACCCGCACTCGGCCTACCTGGATGCTGATGCATTTAAAGAAATGCAAAGTTCCACACAAGGCGAGTTCGGTGGTCTGGGCATTGAGGTCGGCACTGAAGACGGGATGGTCAAGGTGATCTCCCCAATCGAAGACACACCTGCGGCGCGCGCCGGGATTCGAGCAGGCGATTTAATTTCTAAAATTGATGACACGTCTACGAAAGGATTGTCGCTGACTGACGCAGTCAAGATGATGCGTGGTCCTGTTAGAACACCAATTACCTTGACGATTATTCGCCAAGGTCAGGCACAACCAATCGTCATTAAGATCGTACGCGACACGATTCGTGTTCGCAGCGTGCGCAGCAAGATGCTTGATGGGAATATTGGTTATGTACGGATTGCACAGTTTCAAGAAAAAACTGGCGCTGATCTTGCGCGTCATTTGAAAGAGCTGGGCGCAAAGGGCGCACCTAAGGCGTTGATTCTCGATCTGCGTAATGATCCCGGCGGGTTACTGAGCGGTGCGATTGGTGTATCGGCTGCTTTCCTCAAGCCAGATACCTTGGTCGTATCGACCGACGGCCGGGCGCCAGATGCCAAGCAAAAGTACTTATCGAATCCTTCTGACTACGCACGAGGCGAGTCCGATTACCTGCGTGGTTTGCCTGGCTGGGTGAAGACCGTGCCTATGGTGGTGTTGGTGAACGTTGGCTCAGCATCTGCTTCCGAAATCGTCGCGGGCGCGTTGCAGGACCATAAGCGAGCCACGATTATGGGTAACCGCACTTTTGGAAAAGGCTCTGTCCAGGTGATTCTGCCAATTTCTGACACGACAGCGATCAAGCTGACCACGTCACGCTATTTCACGCCAAACGGGCGTTCTATTCAGGCGACAGGCATCAGTCCAGACATTGTGGTGGCAGATACGGCTGAGGGCGATTTGTTCAAGCTGCCACGCGAAGCGGATTTGCAACGCCATCTGAGCAACCGTCAGACTCCGGAAGAGCAGGCGAAAGCAAAAGAAGACGAGGCACCACTTGCCGACACGAACAAGGTATTCCAGTTCGGTACGCCGGAAGACTTCCAGTTGCAGCAGGCGGTGAACTATCTTGAGGGCAAACCGATCCAGAAAGCGGTACCTGCACCCAAAAGTGCGAAGGCTGGTGCTGCGGCCGAGGGATCTTCGAGCAAGAAATGAACGACGCTCAGTTGCTGCGGTATGCCCGGCACATCTTGTTGGATGAGTTGGGCATAGAAGGCCAAGAAAGGCTGCTTGCGGCGCGGGTGTTGATCGTAGGCGCAGGCGGGTTGGGCTCTCCTGCCGCGATGTATCTTGCCTCAGCGGGGGTGGGAACGATAGTGTTGGCCGACCATGATGTGGTTGAGATCAGTAATTTGCAGCGACAAATTATGCACAACACCAGCCGTCTCGGGCAGCTCAAAGCAGAGTCGGGTCGTCAGACGATGCTGGCGCTGAATCCAGAGCTGAAGGTTGAGGTTCGAACAACGCGAATGGACGAGTCCTCACTCGACCAGGAAATATCACAAGTAGATGTGGTGTTGGACTGCACCGATAACTTTGCAACACGTCATGCAGTGAACCGCGCTTGCGTCAAGCATGCTAAGCCCTTGGTTTCGGGGGCGGGTATTCGCTTCGAGGGGCAGGTCAGCGTATTCGATCCGCGAGATCTCGATGCACCGTGTTATCACTGCTTGTTTCCAGAGGCAGACGATGTTGAAGCCCTTAATTGTGCGACAACAGGCGTATTTGCGCCGCTTGTTGGCATTATCGGCAGCATGCAAGCTGCAGAAGCTTTAAAAGTTATCGCGCAGATTGGGACGACTCTAAAAGGTCGTTTGTTAATCCTGGATGCACTCGATATGCAATGGCACAGCGTGAGGGTTAAGCGTGATCCTGGCTGTGTTGTTTGTTCGGCCAGGGCGCAAGCCTAAGCGGTCTGACTTTATCTGCTGTTTGACGCGGCACCAAGAATCAACTTGAGTTGCGTATCCATGTGCAGCGTTGGCGTTGTCTGCCACGCGCTCTGTGCAAAGCGCAGCCAGCTACCCAATACAAATTGCGTCAGTGCGGACGCTAAAGCGGTTGCTTCCGTCGCTGGATCAAGCGTGCCGCTTGTGATCGCGTGTCGCAGTGATTGTTTAAAAGAAGCATCAATCCGGTCCGTAATTTGATTAGCTCGCGCTTGTAGGCGTTCGTCTTCGGTGACAAGAGCGTCTCCCGTTAAGACGCGTGTCATGCCTCGATTGCGTTGAGCAAAGGTCAGTAACATTGCGGCGATCTTGCGCGCTTGCTCCACGCCGTTGGGCTCAGACTCAATAATCTGGTTGACGAGTGTGAAGATGGTCGACTCGATGAACTCGAACAAGCCCTCAAACATCTGGGCTTTACTTGCGAAATGGCGGTAAAGCGCAGCCTCCGACAATTGCATGCGCGCAGCTAATGCGGCGGTGGTGATTCGCGCCGCGCGGGGCTGCTCAAGCATTTCCGCAAGCATTTGCAGAATCTGATGTTTACGTTCGCCGGTTTTGACTGACATCGCGTTCGGCCCATCAAGGAAGGATTAAAGAATGAGGCGTACGCTGCGAAGGGGTTTGTGCTACGCCCGCAACGGACGCTTTTGAAGCAGCAAGTCTGACACGCAGTTTACCCGCAAGTCGACGAAATTGGGGCGCCCACTTTTGCCGAGACCGAATGGCGTGCCTGGGTGGTAGACATGCACAGTCCGTAATCCGGCGCGTCGTGCGCCCCGCAGGTTTTCGACCGTGTCTTCGACGAGAACGGCTCTGCGCGGCGATACGCCTTCATGCGCCAAAATGTGACGCATCATTGCGCTTGATGGCTTTGGCCTGAAATGACCGTGTAAGCGCATCTGTTCGACGCCCCATAGGCCGTCAAAGCACTGCAGAATTTTTAGGTGCTTCAGCACTGCCCGCGCGTAGTGCAGGGGTGCATTGGTCACCAGTACCTTGCGTCCAGGTAAGCGACGCAACTTCTGCGCCAGACCTGATTCGGCGCGTACGAGCGGCGCGACATCGAAGTCGTGGCTCCGATGCAAAAAAGCATGCGCATCGATTTGATGGTGTCGCACCAGGCCGATAAGTGTTGCGCCATACTTGCGCCAGTACTTCGTGCGCAACACGCTTGCATCTTGCTCGTTAATGGAGAGTGCCTCCATCACCGCTGCCGTCATGCCAAGGTTAATCTCGCGAAAAATCTTGTATGACGTGTCGTGTAGGGTATTGTCTAGATCAAAGAACCACACGCGTTCTTTGCTGCGCGAAGGAGCTGGCCCTTCGGCTAGGTGTACGCGTGCACGACGCACGCGTATCCGTGGGTGTAGAGGCAGTCGTTTGGGCGTCACGCGCGCATTACTGCGACGAGATCATGGTGCCGACGCCGCGGTCTGTTAATACTTCGAGTAACAGGCAGTGCGGCACGCGACCATCCACAATGTGCACAGACTTCACGCCATTTCGTGCTGCGTCTAGTGCCGATGAGATTTTGGGAAGCATCCCACCTGAAATCGTACCGTCCGCAAACAGTGCATCAATTGTTTTTGCAGATAGTTGACGCAGAAGCTTACCGTCCTTGTCTAGTACGCCAGGAGTATTGGTCATCATGAGCAATTTCTCAGCGCCCAACACTTCGGCCATCTTGCCGGCAACGACGTCTGCATTGATGTTATAGGCAAGACCGTCTACCCCGTAACCGATAGGCGAAATCACAGGGATGAATTGGTCATCTTGCAAGGCTTTCACAACAGCAGGTTCGACACGATCGATATCGCCTACAAAACCGATATCTAAAGGCTTGGACGGATCATCCTTGTTTGGCATCAACTTTTTGCTTGCCTGGATCAAACAGCCATCTTTGCCGGTCAGACCGACCGCTTTGCCGCCGGCTTCATTGATCATTAGTACGATATCTTGTTGGACCTGTCCGCCAAGCACCCATTCGACGACTTCCATCGTGTCCGCGTCTGTGACGCGCATGCCTTGAACAAACGTCCCTTGCTTACCAATACGTCGCAGCGCTTCGTCAATCTGTGGCCCGCCGCCGTGAACTACGATAGGATTGAGGCCGATCAGTTTGAGCAAGACAACGTCGTGCGCAAAGCTGCGTTGCAAGACCTCCTCGGTCATCGCATTGCCACCGTATTTAATAACGATCGTCTTGCCGTGGAAGCGTTTGATGTACGGCAGACTTTCGGACAAGACTTCGGCAAATACTTCGGGAGGCATAGAAGTGGTTTGTGTCTGACTGGTCATGAGCGTTCGGCAGGCAAATAGTTGTGGATCGAAACAAATCGTTGGAGTCGGATTGTAGAGCCAAGAATGACCAGATGGGGGCTAGCCGGCCAAAGCTTTTTCAAGGGTACGCCGAAACTCTTTTTTGTCGTACTGTCCTAGGTATCGCTTAATAATCTGACCGTTTTTATCGATCAGGAACGCGGTTGGTGTGAGCTTTACATCGCCGAACGCTTTAGCCGCTTTGCCGACTGTATCTAGCGCGACAGGGAAAGGTAATTTGCGAGTTTCTGCAAAATTAATGACGTAGTTGGCCGGATCGTATTGCATCGCAACGGCCACGATCTCGAAGCCTTGAGCGTGATACTTTTCGTAATTTTCGATGTTGTCCGGCATCTGCTCCACGCAGGTCACGCAGTTGGTCGCCCAGAACTTTACGAGAACAACCTTGCCGCGCAGTTCAGACATTGGGATCTGCTTACCCGATAACGTCGAGAACGTTACCTCAGGCGCCTTGGGAGCAGGCGCAGCGAAGAACCACGCCCCAAACCCGCCAAGCGCTGCTAGCAATGCGAGCGCTAGGAGCTTTTTCATTGGATTGGCATAACCTGCACGGCGCCCTGGGCGGGAGCAGCGCCAGCGCCCGAGTTAGTGACTGGTGCGGCCGGTTGTGCTGGGTCCCCCAGGCGACCACCCATCAGACGGTTCGCTGTATCCAGACGATTGGCTTCGGCTGGAGTGATGATCTGGAATAGCTTGTCAACGCGCTTGACCCCACCAATTTGTGCCGTTGTTGAGGCTGCCAAATCGCCTTCGCGTTGCGTGACGAGACCCATCAGGTAGACGATCCCGCGATCAGTCGTGACGACAATCGTGCGTGAGGGAATGTCTTTGGTGGTCGCCAAGGTTGCCATGACTTTGGAGGTGATCCAGATATCGTTGCCGACGACTCCCGCCGACGCGGTTTCTTTTGTAACCGTAATTTGATCAGAGACCGATTTCACACCTTTTGTTTTACGTGCAATCTCGCCTGCTTTTGCTTTAACGTCGTTGCCGATTGTGTCGCCTGTGAGCAATACGACGCCGTCATACGCCGTGATGGAGGCACGGATACTGTCGCCAAAGGTGTTGCGGAGTTCACCGCCGATTTTTAACTCGATTGTTTTGTCATCAGTTTGTTGAGCGACCGATCGGCGATCAACTGCCACGAGTCCGGTGGTGGCAGCAGCGCCACCAATTAACATTGGGACACAGCCTTGCAGCATACCTGCTGTCGATCCGAGAGCGACGCAAAGCAAAACGGGACGAATAAAGCGGGCAGCGAGTGTCATGCGGGGTCTCCGAGTAAGAGCGTATCAAT
>JACCDH010468518.1_pt1 | contig 57029 bp, 84 predicted proteins | sample 7442481 | NCBI WGS metagenome assembly JACCDH01 (sample SAMN15323433, study PRJNA562643) | freshwater metagenome | isolation source: river surface water | place: USA:Blue River Watershed | collected 2017-08-15
AGAGTCGATTTCAACTCAACCTTGGGGAGGTGCCGCCAACCAATGGCCTCATGATTATGGAGCAGGTGGAGAGAATCGAACTCTCATCTCCAGCTTGGAAGGCTGGAGTAATAAGCCATTATACGACGCCTGCTTATTTTTACCAATATGTCAAAGAACTTAGACTTCCATTTGCAAATCGTGAAAGCATTCTTTGCAAAGGAACATCATGTTGTGTTCATTGTGGACTTCCGCATCAAAAGGATTCTCAGTCCAAACTCCCAATTTCTGTTCGCAATTTTCGCAAGTATCAACCAAATGGCCAAATAATTGCTTAGCTGCTTCTTCTATTATCATCGTTTTCATAGTCATAAAATTTAATTAAGGTTTACTGTCTAAGTTAAATTTGAACTATCGTCTGATGATTATGGTGCTAATATACCACAAAAACTTGACATAAAAAAATATTTTTAAAAATATTTTTCATTTATTGTGGATCGGGACGGATTCGAACCGCCGACGCTTGGCTCTTCAGGCCAACGCTCTACCGACTGAGCTACCGATCCAAATTGAGTACAAGAACAGAATCGAACTGTTTCCATAGATTTTGCAGATCTATTGGCCTCCACGACCATCTCGTACTTATTTGTACCCAAGGAGAGACTCGAACTCTCACGTCTTTCAACCACGGTTTCTAAGACCGTTATGTCTACCATTCCATCACTCGGGCAACTTTACCAATATGTCAAAGAACTATCTTTTGTCTAAGCGGCAAGGTTCGAACTTGCGGTCTCGTGGTCCCAAACCACGCGGATTACCAACTTTCCCACGCCTAGAAATAAAAAAAGCCCGATAAAATCGGGCTCCTTTTTAAAATCCTATGTGAATATAACTTATTAATTCACCATACAATTAACATTGAGCCCGTACGCACGATCGCATATTACCGGTTTAATACTAAACCAATAATTGTTTTCTATCATATGTAGCCCTAGTTGTTGCATTGCTAATTTATTTTAATTATACTATATATACGTGTTATATTCAAAAAGTTTCAGTTTTTTTGAAAAAAGTTTAAAAATCTGGATTTGTAATTTTTAAATCATAGTCTGTAAAACCTATAAATTGTTGATTATCAGCTTCTAAACGTCTCCAAATAGAATCACCAGAATCTTGTCGATCTTCTAATCTTTTTAATCTTGTAATGTGATCGATGTCTAAATAAATTACAAAACATCTTTCTCGATATTCTTTCGGTAAAAGAGCAAGTCCTTCGACATTTAAAATCATGGCATCACAAGATTCGAATTCTTCAACTGAAAGACCATAATACCAATTATTAAAATTTTGATATTCTACGAAAAATCCTTCTTCGATTTTTTTTTCAAAATCTTCAACTGTTGTGAAGTAATAATCTTTACCGTGAACTTCACCTTCTCGAGGTTGTCTAGTTGTCCATGAAACTCCATATTTAGCGCCTCTTTCAATAAATTTCTTTCTTAAATAATCTTTACCAGAGGCACCTTTACCTACTAAAACTATCTTCATATATTTTTTACTTTATTGTTTTATCTAAACTTATTGAAATGTTTCTTAAAAGATCTAATTCATTTTTAAACATTTCTTTTTCCATTTTAACTCTATCGCTCTCTATTCTACGGCGAACCTTTTCAATAAGAGGTTTCATTTGTTCAACATGAAAATGCCTAACTAAATAAAAGCTATGATTTGTAATTTTTATAGCTTCATCATCTAAAACTATAAAATATTCATGATTTTTATTTTCAATGTAATACCTAGAAGAAGATGCGCCAGGAGACATTAAAAATTTTGAATCAGGTTTTGAACACATTTTAGTTACAATTTCATGTAGCAATTTTTGTTCATCGTCTAATGGTTTGATATTCCTATTCTTCCACCAGACTAGTAATTTTAAGTAAGTTTTTTTAATACCCATATTTTTGTTGATTAGTATGCTGTAAATATACAAAAAATAGTTGAATTAAAAAAATATTTTACTACTTTTTTTAAAAAATTTCACAATTATGATATTTTTTTAAATCTGACAACGCAGAACCTATAACCTGATGCATGTCATAATATTTATATTCTGCTAATCTACCTCCAAAAAAGACATTTTCAACTGAATCTGCTAAAGATTTATATTTTTTATAGATTTCAGCATTATTTTCATCATTTACTGGATAATATGGTTCTATTCCTCTTTTATATTCAACTGGATATTCCCAAGAAACTACAGTATCTTTTTGATTTTTAAAATTAAAATGCTTATGTTCTATAATTCTAGTAAATGGAACTTCGGCTTCAGTATAATTAACTACAGCATTTCCTTGAAAATCTTTGTCCTCAAATTTACGCGTCTTAAATTCTACAGTTTTATATTCTAAATCTCCGTATTGATAATTAAAATATGCATCTATTGGACCAGTATAAATTACTTTATCTGCTTTTGAATCCCAATATTCTCTATCTTTTAAATAATCTGTATTTAATTCAACTGGAATTCCTTCCAACATTTTCTCAAATAAACTCGTATAGCCATCAATAGGAATACCTTGATATTTGTCATTAAAATAATTATTATCCCATGTAAATCTAACTGGTAATCTTTTGATTATCGAAGGCGGTAGAAGTTTAGCATCTTTTTTCCATTGTTTTTCTGTATAACCTTTAATTAATTTTTCATAAACGTCTTTACCCACTAATGATAATGCTTGCTCTTCTAAATTAGTAATCTCTCCAGTATATCTTTGAGCTTCTATAATTTTTTTAGCTTCATATGGTGTTGTAACTCCCCATAATTTATAAAAAGTCCACATTGAAAATGGTAGAGAATACATTTCTCCTTTATAACTGGCTAACGGTGAATTTCTAAAATTATTAAATTCTCCGAATTGTTGGATCCACTTCCAAATTGTTTTATCGTTCGTATGAAAAATATGAGCTCCATATTCATGCACATCTATATCTCCATCTTTTCTAGTATAAGCATTACCACCTATGTGATTTCTCTTTTCTATTACGAGAACTTTTTTGCCTCTGCGGCTCAATTCGTATGCGCAAACTGAGCCGTAAAAACCAGATCCAACTATTAAATAATCGTATTTTTTATCTGCCATTTGATCGATCATTGATAGATTTTATAGCTAATTCTCTTAAAGAATTTGGATAATCACTCGTATCACAATATGCATTTTTGTCGATAAAGAATGAGAATTGTGGGAATGGATTTCTTCTATTTTTATTGAGATACATATCGCATATTTCTAACATATTCTTATGTTGTTTCATTTTATTGTATTGTAAAGCCAATTTAATAAAATTTTCATTTCTAATTCTATTAAATCTATGTGCATCTTTATATGCAATAACTGCTTTTTCATCTTCTCCTAAAAATGACAATGCATCTCCAATTAAAATCAAACCATAATATGCTAATTCATCATCCATTTTTGGTGCATTTGTTTCTAACCAATTGTGTTGACGTTCTAAATACATTGTAAAATAAAAGATACATCTTCTCGCGTATTCTTTTGCGTGATGCATCCCAAATGGAAATTGAGTTGGATCACCATAAGCATCACTATAACTTTTACCAATATACCACAGGTGATAGTCGTCTTCTAAAACTTTATTAGAAGGCACTTTATCTAATTCTAATTCTAGTGCATCTGTTAAGAATTTCATAGGTTTAAACCAAGTTTCACCGTCATTAGTAATAATTTGTTTAAATCCTATAGGAAGTGGCATTCTACTAAAGTTTTCGCCAACTTCTGGTAAATGGATCGTTTCGTGTCTTTTATCATCTGCAAAAAACCAGGGTAATCTAGCATTCCACAACCAAGTTCTAAAATAAAATGAATCTCCACAATCTGCTGTAATATTCCAAGAAGGAACCGCAGTATTTTCTAAAACAGACCAATTGAAATTATCATCTACGTGCAATTGCTCATCTGCGTCCATTCTCAAAATCCAATCACAACCATGATTTGCTTTTAAAGCTTCTTGTAATGTATGATTTCTATTAAATCCTGGATATTTCCATTCGATTTCATACGTAAAGCCCGGAATTCCAGCTTCTTTAAAAAATTCATCAATAATTTGTCTTGTGTTGTCTTTTCCATTACATTGAACTACATAATAATCAATGTAAGGCGCAACTGATTTTAGCATTCTTGTGATAGTAGCTTCTTCCGAACCTACCATGGCATTCATACAAATTTTAACTTTTTCTGATTTCATATTTTATTTTCTTGTAATTAAATAATTATTTATAACTAAGGCATAGATATTTCTTTGAAGAAATGTCCTTAGCGCATTTTCTGGCGTTTCAACAATCGGTTCGTCTGGTCCATTAAATGAAGTATTTAATAAAACCGGTAATCCTGTTTTTTGATAAAAAGACGATATTAATTTATGATATTTTTCATTATTTTCAGGCGTAACTGTTTGGTATCTTGCTGTATTATCAACATGTGTAATTGCTGGTAATTTATCTCTCCATTCTGGTTTTACAGTAGTTGTCACCAACATGTATGGAGAATACGTATCTAATTCAAAAATATTAGCTTGATATTCTTCTAAAACAGAAGGTGCAAATGGTCTATACCATTCTCTATATTTAATTTCATTATTAATATAATTTGTAATCCATTTAGAACCTGGATTTGCTAAAATAGATCTATTTCCTAAAGCCCTTGGTCCCATTTCAGATCCATCTTGAAACCACCCGATAACTTTATTACCTTCTAATAATTTTGAAACATTATCGGCAAGTTCATCAAAATTATCGAATTTTCTAAATTCAACTAAATTAGAAACGTCTGCGATTGCACGTTCTATAATTACGTCTGGATATGGTCGACCATGGTATGGCGACATCCATTCTTCAGAATATTCAAATTGTTTTCCTTCCATTTTTGAAAGCAACATAGCTCCAAAGTATGCGCAACCTAATGGAATTCCACTATCATCTGCCGGTGGAATAAAATAGCAATTCTCAAATAATCCTGATTTAATTATTAATTCATTAGAATTACAATTTAAGAAACTACCGCCCGCAACACAAATATTTGGTGAATTAGTCAATCTTTTAGCCATTTTAGCTAAATGCAAAGAAGATTGCTCTTGTTCATTTTGATAAATTCCAGCAACATTAGCCTTAGATTGAAAATCAGATTTATAATCGACCCATCCGTGTAATGTTCCAGATTCAATGCTTAAATCGTCGTCTGACATTTTAGCCCATGGAAGTTGAGATTTTACAAAATCTTGATTTGCATAAGATGCTAAACCCATTAATTTTCCAGCAGGCCAAGTATTTGAATTAGGATCGTATATTAATTGAACTGATCCCCATCCATAAATACCGCCCAATGAAGTCTCTGATCCATTTCTTTCAAAGGCATCTGGAAAAACAATCCATTTTTTATAGACTTCATTAATACTATTATCTTTAAAATGAAAAATAGTATAACCTTCAGCCCATTGTTTACCATTAGATAATTCTGGTTTATTTATATTTGGATAAAAATCTTTAATTGGTGTAACATCATTCCATACTGATCCCATTGCATCCGCTACAACAATTGCAGCTTCTTTAAAACCAGAAGCCCCAAATGAAGAATATGCATGTGCCATGTGGTGCGGAATAAAAACTAATTTTTCTTCTGCTTTTAAACCAGTAAGCTCTTCAAATTGAGAAGGCACATTATTTTCATCTACAGTTATATTATAAACAAAAAGATCTATATCTTCATAATTTATATTGGCATAACCTATACAATATTTGATGGATTCGACCGGTATTACTGGTGTAGCATCATGTTTAATTCTACTTAAACGTTCCTCGGTAATTCCAACAATTATTTTGCCATTTACCATTAAGGTTGCACCTCTATCATGACCTACTGAAAAGCCTAATACAACTGAATCACTTTTATTTATTTTCTCCATGTTTTATGTATTTCTCTTTTAAAAGTTTACTAAAATGAATTCCAAAAATACCTACATTTGTAATAATAACAGGAATGCTGTTTAGCATTGCTCCGTATATAATCCAAATTAAACATCCTAGCGCGTTTACTAATCTTAATGTTTTAAGATCTTGCATCATAAATGAAAGTCCAGTAACAAAAGTTGCTATATAACCTATTATTGATGTCATTTTTAATTATCTTTTAATAACCAAGAAGAAGATTGAATTTTGTTACCTAAACCGTCTATCAATTCAATTCCATATGTTTCACAAACGTCTCTTTCTGGTATAGTATTATTATTTTGATCTCCACCATTTGCAAAAATAAGACGCTTATTTTTATATTCTTTTGCTAAATGTTCTAAAGTTTTGCACTGTGTTCTATCTGTGTCTATTGATAACATTGCAAAATTTACATACTTGATAGCTTTTACTATTTCTAATCTTTCGTCTTCATTCATAAATGCTTTAGAACCTTTTAATTCTCTTTGCAAATCTGAATTAACTATTACCATTACTCTACCGTTTAAACCGGCTAAATCATTAGCTCTTTTAAATAGTTCTAAATGACCTTTGTGCAATGGATTAAAATATCCGCTGACTATTACTAATTTTTCTTCCATAACTTAATTGCTTAACGGTGCTTTAATTGCCGAATGTGATTGATAATTTTCTAATTCAAAACAATTAGGTCTATAACTCATGATTTTTTGATCAAATGTTTTTTCGCCTAAATATTCTTTTACTTTTTCATGCATGTACCAATTACGTTCTGTAATTTTTACTGCTGGTAATTTATATGGTTCTCTAGTAATTTGTTCTTTTGCTTGTTCAATATGATTGGAATATAAATGAACATCGCCTAAATTACCAATCAACTGATCAGGAACCATATTAACTTCCTTAGCAATGATTTCAAGTAATAAACCATAAGAAGCAATGTTGAATGGCAATCCTAAAAATGTATCTACTGAACGTTGATTCCACATTAATGAGATTGCTCGTTTTGGAACTGGATATAGTTTATCAATCTCATTGTGGTCAACCACCGCGGGTATTCCAAAATCAAATGGATCAAATACTTCATATTTTTTTGCTGCCAAATCCAATCTTTCACCAACACTCAACTCTCTCGTATAAACTTGAAATCCATAATGACACGGTGGTAAAACCATTTGATCTAATTCACCTACATTCCAAGCATTAACCATTAATCGTCTTGAGTCTGGATTTGTTTTTAGGTCCTCTATTAAATTTTGAATTTGGTCTACAATATTTGTATTAATACCTCCATCATTTATTTCTAAATTACTCCATTTTCTCCATTGCTTACCATAGATTGGTCCTAAATCACCTAATTTATAACCTGTTAAATCAGGAATAAAATGTGGTTGTTTGTCATTACCGAGTTTGATAGCCGAAATGAATTGTTCTTTTGACATTGGATCTACATTGTGCGTAACGCATTGTGCTTCATATCCTTTATAAGCATCGCCGTCCCAAATATGGCAATCGTAATCCAATAGGAATTTGATATTAGTATCTCCTCTTAAAAACCATAGAAGTTCTGCTACCATAACTTTCCACGCCATTTTCTTGGTGGTTAATAGTGGAAATCCCTCACTCATTTTATGACGAATCTGTCTACCAAAAACAGAAATAGTGCCAGTTCCGGTTCTATCTTCTTTACCAATACCATTATCTAAAATGTCTTGTAATAAAGATTGATATTGCTTGTCTAAATTATTCATTATTTTAAATCTTTTTCAATATCTCTTACTACGCTTTCTAAATATTTTTGTCTTTTTTCTTGTGAAACAAACGGTACACTCCAAAATTGTCTAGTTTTTGTCTTAAACCAACCAAACACAAATGAATATACGCCCATTACCAATCTTAACTTAACTGAATTTAAATATAAGCTTAACACTGGAAGTGCTGGTGCGCCGTGAGTTAAATAAGTTCTAACTTTTTTATCGCTTAATAATGGTTTAGGATAACCATAAAGTTTAGTTAGCGGTATAAAATTGTATGCAAATCCGGGTGTAAAAATTTGATCAAAAAACGATTCTAACGCAGGTGTAGTTCTAAACCACCAAACTGGTGAAATTATATAAATTCTATCAGACCAATTAATAAGCTCTTTATACTCTCTAATTTTATCTTTATCAAAAACAAATGTATTGTTTTCATGATATAAATCAACTGTATAAAACTGTTGTTTTTTATCTCTTAGAGTTTTCTCAATTGTTTTAGCTATTCCACTGTGACAAAAACTATTTTTATCCGGGTGCGCTATTATTATTAAATTATTCATATTATTTTAAATTTAAAATCAAATCTTTAAGAATTGTGTTCCATCCTTCAGCTCTATCCATAACTACTTTTTGATATTGTTGTAAAACAGTTTGTCTTTGCTCTAGAGTCAAAGATACGCCTAATTCTTTTTCAATTTGTTTTATATCATCAATGTTAACGTTGCTCATCATATTAATCATTGTCTTCTACCCAAATTTCAAGAGGTTCATCGAATGGGGATGTTTTACCATATATGTAATTTGGATTTTTTATTGTTTTCCATTTTTCACCGCAACGAGTACACTTACATTTATTTGGCATCCATCCGAAATTATATTCAAATTTGTGTCCTAATATTTTACAGAGTAATTTTTTCATATGGATTGTAAGTATGTTATTAGTGATAATGACATTTTATAACCTGTAAATGCCCCAGCTGCTGATGGAAATGGAAATACTATTAATTTGCCAAGATCTGTGACATATTTAGGTCTATTTACAATTCTAGCCATATATGAATAGTAAACAATATAACCCAATAAAACGGCGATATCAGTTCTAGTTGAAATAAAAACTACTAAGATAGCACCTAAAAATCCAAAAATAAAATTGTCGCGAACACCTTCCCAAATTTCTTTAGTAGTGGCTTCTTTCCATTCTTTAATGATTTTGTTAACTTTAGGAGTCTTGTATTTCCTTCTTTCCATAGAGATTATATAGAAATATCTCGAATTGTTTATAAATAAAAAAGCCAATCCAGTAGATTGGCTGCTCGACTTTCGGCATCGAGTTTGCAAGAATAAATCTTTGGCCAGATCCTTCACACTTTGTGTGACGACGTGATCCGATCAGGATTCGAACCTGAGACCCACAGCTTAGAAGGCTGTTGCTCTATCCAGCTGAGCTATCGGACCTAATTTTTCGGAACTTATGGATTTTCACCACCGAAATCTCTTCTCTCAACTAGCCTCATTGAGCGAGTATAATCGCGTAATTCGTCATTCCTAGCCTAAGGTAATTAATCTTAGATGTGAGCCTCCAGTCGGACTCGAACCAACGACCTGCTGATTACAAATCAGCTGCTCTACCAACTGAGCTATGGAGGCAAATCAGGATGGGTTTATATACGTGCTCTACCGCTGAGCTACTCTGGAGCGTGACACTTAAGTCTATGTCCAAAGGCCGGATTCGAACCGACGACCACGAGGTTAACAGCCTAGATTTTATTATTTGCAGTAACCATCCTTACAATTTAAAGAATCTCGACCACCATTTCAGCGTTACCGCGTGCTTTCAATGAACTTGGTACCTAATCCCGTTGCTTCGGGTCGTTCATTGGTGGAGTCAGCCTCTACTAAGATTCTTTGGTACTCGGGGCGGGAATCGAACCCGCACGGACATCACTGTCCAAGGGATTTTAAGTCCCTCGTGGCTACCAGTTACACCACCCGAGCATTTTATGGTATTTTTAGTATTTTAAAGAACGCTGCTGAAGTTGCTCTCAGCTATATATAATACTCAAAACTGTGTTAAAGTTTCACTATATATACAATATTTTTTAAATATTTATGTAAATTTGTTTTCCATCAAGACTAATAGATTGAATATCCGTCTTTGGCAATTTTTCAATGTAAGCCTTTGGATATTTAATTTTATCATAAATCCTAACAGTTCCATTTTTATAAATAACTTCAACTGTCGAACCTCCCGGTTTAAGGCTCAAGTGATTTGTTCGAAATTCATCTGATACGTACATGATAATTATTTAAAAGTTTCTAAGTAAATGATTTCTATTTTATCATTGGGAAATTGTCGTTGTACTGTCGGTACACATTCTATGTTTGTCAAAGCTTTAGCTTCATTGAAAATATCAGTGAATACCATTTTTCCACCGTGACTAAATCCTTTAAAGAATTTAGCATCTTGATTTGCTATAACGAATTCTCGTTGTTTTTTTAGTTTATGTGACACCATTTCTTTACCATTACTAAAAATTTCAAAGCTTTAATATTTGTAGAATCTGATTTAGCAATTGCTAATTCTAAATCATTTTCTAATATAGCTTTTACAAATTCTATATCTGTAGTTTTAATATTTTCTCTAGCTAAAACTAATTCGGTAGCTAAATAAACGATATACTGTTTTTCTCCTTCTGTTACTGGAGATAACAGCATAGCATCTAATTTTCTATTACCATAACTTTGTACAGCTATTCTAATTTGATCTTCCATTATTTTTCTTTGTTGGAAGATGTAGCAGAGGCTTTAAATAAGATTGAAAATAAAAAATTCAATCCCATTGCTTGCCAAAATCCAATTTCATGAATTCCGTCTACTGCTGAAACTAAACACGAGTTCCACAAAAATTGAACTGGTAATGCTAATATTACTGCTGCAAATGCAACTAAAAATAAACTGCCTGCTATTAGGCCAATTGATGTTAATAATTTTTCCATTTTTCTATTTTTTAAATTGATGCGATTAATTCTTTCCAAGTATTTGCTTTATATCGAGGTTCGCTAAAACTGTTTACGAAGATTTGAGCTTCTCCATTTTCTGAATAGTGACCGCTTTTTGGTGTACACCAAACTTTAACATCTCTATTTCCTTCTAATTCGCAAATACTAAAAGAATCATAAAGATTACCATGACCTGGGCAATTATTCTTAAAAAATACATAATGCGAATCGATGTTAATATTTAACTTTTCAACTACCTTTTTAACTTTGGGCATTAACGATTTAGATTTTGCTTCTAATGAATTATCATTGCAAAACCAATCCCAAAAGAAATAGCATTCTTCTGTGTATTCTGGACTTTTAGCTTCAAAAGCTTGAAATTGTTCTCTAAGTGATAATCGCTTTTCCATGTTGTAGTATTTAAGTTGTTTTTTAATTACATAGTAAATATACAAAAAAAAGCTCAAATAAAAAAATATTTGAGCTCTTTTTTTAAAAAAATATGAAAAATTATATCTTGGCTAAGATAAATGCATTCAATACTTCATCCGAGAGCTTATCATAGCGCATATCGAACTTATCTGAGCACTCTGCCAAAAGAATTGGGTTTCTAGAAGGCGAATTATTAGGCTTGCACCAGCGTCTTGTAATCAGCATATAGTTATAAAATAAGACATATGCATTTGCTTTTTTGGTATAAAGCTTGACATCTATTGGCAATTTAAATTTCTTAATTAGTTTAACTGATCTTTTCTCATTATCTAATTCTAGATCTCTTGCTAGGGCTACATATTTTTTAATATATCTAAAATCCTTACCTCCGAGCCATTCATCTATATTTCCGTATGTAGAAGCTGAAGCTTTCCAGGCTGGACAATCTTCTATCCATTGCGTAAAATGTGCAAATTCATGTACTAAAGTTTCAAGAGCAGATTCGTGTTTAGCTGAGACTACTAATTCTTTATCTATTTCGTCAAAATAACCTGAGCATTTAATCTCACCTAATTTAACGTTTTTTGTAGGTTTTAGTTTAATAGTAACACCCCTTTCTTTGCATTGTATTTTAATATATTCTACAAATTTTTTAACTTCTGGGATGTTTAAATCTATCATAAAATATGTTTATTTTTTAAGTAATTGACTCGATTGAACCCCTTGCATGATAATTCATTTCTAATGATTTGATCTCATCATCGCTTAATTCTTTAATAATTCTATATATTCTCCCGTCACTTCCATCTAGCTCTAAATATGTATTTTTATCTGTTATTATGGAAACCGAGACGTATATTACGTTATTTTGCATATCTGTAATATTAGTCTCGTGGACATGTTTAACTATTCCGAAATCAATTGATCCGTATTTAGTAAAATGTATGTACCTGTCTCCTGGTTTAAACATATTATGTTGATTTCCAAGTTTTTTTATAAACTTCTTCCCAGTATTTTCTGTATTCTCTAACGTTAATCATCTTTATACTAAATTCCCAATATTCTGTTTCATTTTCAATTCTTAAAAATAAGACTATCGTAGATGGAGGTACATGTGCATTTTTAGCCCATTTAAAAAGCTGTTTAATATTTCCTTTTTGTCTAATTTTTTTAGAAAAAATTCTAAAATCACAATTATCCCAAACAAAAGGATAATAGCTCAGAATACCCGAGCTAATACCTTTATAACCAATATTAAAAGCTACCTTTTTCATTAGTGAGAATCTCCTACATCATGTTTTTCACCATAGATCAAATAATCTGGATTGATTACTTTAGCAACCATAGATCTATCACCAGAAACGTGCTTAATTACAATACCTTCGTGTGGCACTTTAGTACCTTCAATAAAGTTATTGAATACAAATGAATCTTGGATTTCTTGTGTCCAAAGTCCATCGTATAAAACTTCAACATGATCTAATTCTAATTCTCTTGCGTAATCTTCAGTCCATGCAGTTGGAACATAGTCTCCATTTAAAGTCACATCAAACATTGCAAATTTGATTTCATCTAGACCATAATCATAATTCTTTTGAATGCCTGCGCCATAGATTTCACCATAGATACAAAATCCTTCTCCAATTCCTTCTGGTGTTCCGGTTTCTTTTACAAAATCCCACAATTTTTGTTTGATTTCATATTTGTCGGCAATTTCATACCACACATTCGTATCGTAGAATCCCTGAGAATCTGAACCCTTTTCTACATTGTGAGAACCTACCACAAATTCATATTCAGCCCATTTATTTCCAAAGAATTTTTTAAGTTTAGTAAAAAATCCATTATTTTTACGTTTTACGATACCGTAGCGTGCATTTGTTCCGTGTAGTTTACGCGTAATTTGCACTGCGTTATCTTCATTAAACATACCTGCTACGTTTTTCAAATTTGGAAATTTGTAATAGATTTTAAAATTAGGATTTTCGCTATATCTAATTTTTCTTCCAGATGCTAATTGAATTTGTTTAACGGGTGGTTCCCATTTAGTAACGCCTAAAATTGTCATCATATCGTGACCAACTTCGACGTTATTTTCTAATGAAGCTGGAGCTAAATATTTAAATGGAATAAGTAAGCATTCTGAATAAACACCGCGCAATTTAACTGTACGCACACGTTGACCTTTACGAAGATAGTTCGTAACATTCATTAAATCTGATAATTCTTGTGGAATTATCGCATCAGTTGTTGCAACTACTACTTTGGCTCCAATTTCATATTCTCCTTTTTTAGTAATACAATTCCAACCTCCAACGATTGCTAATTCGATGTTATCTGCACCTTCAATAGGTTTGATTTCGTTAATTGTTGCTACGTAGCAAACTGAATTTTGATTTTCCATTTCTATTTCTTTAATGTTATATGTAAATATACTAAAAATAATTGATATAAAAAAAATTTTAATGATTATTTTAAAAATTTATCACATGATTATATTCAAATGACTATTTTTCCAATCTAACCATGGTTTATCGGTTGCCTCAAATAGTGTTAAATATTTCCAGTGGTCAAATAATTTTCTCTCAGACCAGTCTTTGTAATTATTAATTAATTTTTTATACTTTTCAATCTCTGTCTTAAAAGTTTCAGCCGTTGTAGCCAATTCGTTTAAATCTGCCTGAATAGTATTTAATTGCTTACTAAGTTCAAATGAAGATTCATTACGTGATGATAATTCAACGATTAAATCTTTCAAATTAGCAATAAGTTTGATTTTTGAATTAATTTCAGGAACCAATTCATTATATTTTTCTTTTGCTGATTTTAAATTAGATTCAAATCCTTTAAATCGTGCAGCTAATTCTTCATCAGCCATATCTTCTTTATACAATTTCTCTGGATCAATTCCATATAGTTGCTCGAATTGTTCTCCGGCTGGTTGAGGTGCAGATCCTGCAATCTTTGCTAATTCCTCATCCTTTGTATGATTCAATATGGCAACATAACAATTACCTCTTTGAGTTTCTAGTAATTCCTTGACTTGTTTTTCAGTGTATAGCTTCATTATAATTTGATTTCAAAACGATCTCTCATTTTAGTTAATACTTCATCTGGAACTCCATGAATATTGACACCCTCGTGTCTATTTTCAATAATCATTGATGTGACTCTATAATCCCATTGTTTTGCGAGATTATAATAAACTTCCATTTCCCATTCTTGCGTAAATGTATTTGATACAATGACGGTGCTATTGTGTCCAGTTGTGTGGTTCAATAACATGGCATGTTCTACTGAATTTTGACACCATTTGTGTGCGTCTTTAATTTTAGATGCATCGAATTTATATTCACCATCTTGCATAAAATACATGTCTGCTTCAAAATGAGCAGTTCCAGCTCCACCTGCACCCAATAATTTGGCTGCTGTTGATTTACCACTTCCTGGCAATCCTCTTAATAATATTAGATTTTTCATAATTTAAATTTCGTGATGATCGAAGCTAAACATTGATTTTATCGGTTGCTTTTTCATAATAGCAAGCACTTCATTTAATGGAATTGGATTCAAATCATTTCCATCAACACCAACATCTATCATTTTACCAGGTCCAACTCTTCGGCCCTTTGGCAAATGCACGTGACCGTGTAAGTGCATTACACCTTGACCCATATCTTGCCAACTTGCAATTGGAAAATGACTTAGAATAAATCTATGTTTTTGAGCTGGCAATGTTTTAGAAATAGCTTGCTCAACAATTGTCAAATAACAATATTGATGTACGCTAGAAAAAAGATCCTGTACATCTTCTTTATTATTAGCAATATGATGATCGTGATTTCCTAAAATCAAATGCACATTCTTACAAACTATTTGATTTCTAAATTCTGCAATAGATTCAAATCCACCAAAACTCCAATCACCTAAATGAATTAGAATATCATTTTCTCTAACGATTTGATTAATGCTATCAATCAAAACAGCATTCATTTTATATAACGTATCAAAATCCCTAGTGCCACGAGAACCATCCCACTCAGAAACACCTCTACAAATATTTTTATGATTGTAATGTGTATCGCTTGTAAAGAATACTCTTTGACCTTTTTCTAAAACTAATTTCATCTATATTTTATTAATTACAGGTAAATATACAATAAATAATTGACATAAAAAAATATTTAAGCTATTATTTTTAAAAAAGTTATTAACAGCCTAGACTCTTTGGTAAATAAAGCAGGGTTGGATTCTTTTTTTGAATGTCCAAGTCTGGATATTTTTCTTTAAACTTCATAACATTAAATTTCTTGGTGATTAAGTGATGTCCGCTCTTAGTTGGAATGATGGCTTCAATTTTTGGACCATAAGGCTCACATTCATGATCGATATGTGCCATCATAATTGGACTTGCCTCCATTATATCGTCTACGTCAATAATCCACCTTTTTTCTTGAGTTTTAATTTGACCAACAACAGAGTCAAATAATCCTTTTTGATTATGATTTCCATCTTGAATTCTTTGAGCCAAAGCGACCATCATATTTAACGAAACATCAAAATGATTTTGCTTTTGAACATGAATATATGCTCGTGCTTTAAACATTTCACAAAGTTGGATAATTTCATCATATCTGCGTTCAAGGTGATCGATACTTTCAATACAATAAGTCTTAATAGTTCTTACCGATTGATGATTATCTCGTTCACCCTCAGGTTGATCCTTTTTTCGTTTGAAAACATAAAGCATATAAAAGTCGCCTTTCTTTTCAAAGTTTAGGAGCGGTTTAATTATTTCTAAATTATTAATCATCTTCTTCGTTTTTATCTAAAGCTTTTTTCCAAGATTTATCCTTTCTATTGTATTTCGCATCGTCGCCATGATTTTTTTGCATCATTTTTCTGCGGACAATTTGAGCAACGTGACGATCAGTCAATCCGTTCAAATCTTCATTTGGTTTTTTCTTTTTACTCTTTGACATAACTATTTAATTTTAAAAGCATAGTTTACAATTGTCCTGGGTTTATTGGCGTCTGACATATTACCAATAACACAACCGTTTTTAATTGTAAAAGCATGTCCTCTAACTAATATAAAATATGTACCAATTGGATTTAGTTTTGCAAATTTACCAACACTCATCTTAAAGCGCTTATCTTTGTAATAAGTCGCTGGAGATTTATATCTGCTATATTCGTTTTGTTTATCGCCAAGAATTTCAAATTTATTTGATAACCAATCAAGCAAAGGAAATGTAGGAACTCCCCTTCTATATTTCCTTTTGAATGTTTGGGCCACAAATGAATGTGCTTGCTCATAAGGAATTTCTAAAGATGAAGCAATAGCTCTAACAACGCAATCATTCATTTCTCTTTTTGCAATTAGAGAGTCTGCATAACCTTCAATAGCATCTGTTGTTTTGATATAAACTAATTTTTCCATGTTTTTTGTTTGTTATGCTGTAAATATACAACAAAAAAATGACAAAAAAAAATCCTGAAGCAACTTTTTTCAAAGTTTTTTCAGGATTAAATTTTAACGGGAACGTGTTCGTACTCTTCGGCTCGGCAGCTATATCTCTTTTTACATCTTTGACTTCTGCTTTGACGGCCTACTCGACTTCAGCTGGTCTCATGCTCCTTCGTCTACAATGAGAAGTTGATGGCGCGCTTTTAGTTTTAAACCAGGGCACTGCTCTCCGGGTCTCGTCGGGGTGCTTCACAGCTTTCGCTCCACACTTATTCCCAACCTGATCATAGTAGTTTAGATACTTTTTGCTGTATCGTTCCACCTGGTTCCATTCCTTATATGCTTAACTGATTTGCTTGGTATATAATTTGCTGTAAGGAACCAATTTCTTTATATATCTTAAACGATTTGAGAGTATCGTTCGCTTAAGATTGTTTGATCCATGATTTGTTGAGGCGAAGTAATTTCTCCTTTAATCAAAGATGCCATTATTGCTGGTGAGAAACCTGAAACTAACGCTGTACCAGTTTGATCAAATTTTACAGGAACACCTCCATTACGAGATTGAATATTCCAATAAACAATTTGAGGCACTTTGTAGCCAGCATCGGCATACATTTTCTCAATCATTTGCTGAGCAGTTGGATTCCACTCTGCTTTTGTACTTCTATCATACCAACCTCCACGAGAATTAGTTGCCGCATCAAATTCCATATCCGATAAGATTAACAATTTATTTGGCATTTCGTCCTGAGACAACTTATGTTTAGTGGCCTGATTTAAAATCAGCTTGAATGCCGCCTCAAGATTCGTTGACATACCCCAATCGGCGTTTGCCATCTGTGTGTAGCGATCTTTCAATGAACCACTTAATACTTGTAACTGTGGATCTGAAGAAAACGTGATGAATGCATCTTTGAAAGCACCTTCATTTCTTTCAGAAATGTAAAGTCCTAAAGAGACTGCAACATCCATGCAAGTTACGTTCTTATTATTTCCAGCAGAAGTACCCATTGAGCCAGAAACGTCAACTAAAGGTAACAACATTTCATTTGAGCCTTCCATATAGTTCGGAAGAGCTTTCCATTGCTCGTTAGCAACTTCCCAATTTCCAGATCTTAAAGATTTGGTAATATCATAAGGATACACTGCTCCAGCATTGATTTTTGCTTCGCCTTTTTGTAAAGATTGAATATATGCTGAGTATTTCTCGAATGCATTTCGACCAAAGGCTTTTTGGTATCTTGCTGAAGCCACCGATGGAATTTTGCCAAAGTCAATTGCGTCCCATTCTTTAGCACACATTTTGGTTTCAACTACATTAGTTAAATTAACCAATGTTTTACGGTATTGTTTTGGCGACATACCCATAAAGTTACGCAGTTTTTCAGCTTGAGCGCCTTTACGTGGCATCCATTTAGCACATAAGCCATTGCCGCTACCAATTGCTACTTGGATTAATGACAATGCATCTTTTTCTAAACGCGTTCCGAAAAGTGTTAACATATCATCCCAGCGACCGAATTCAGCAATCAAATGAAGATTTGGTTTAAGAGCTAAATCATGATTTTCTGCTAAATATTTCATAATATCTCGAAAAACTTGACGTTCTCCGGCACCGCCGCGAACATCACGAGCCCAAAACAAGATCTTCATTGCACGAGTTGGATCTTCATTAAATGCCTTAGAAAAATTAGAAATTAGGCGCGATGTATCTTGACCTCGCATTGCGCCAATATTAAAAAATAAGTCAACGCATGCATTTAGCGATGTTGAATTAGTTGCCATACCATTTTCGGTAAGCATATCTTCTTGTCTTAAAGCATCTATGAAATTCATCTCTCGTTTATTTAAAGTTATTATTTATACTTATTAGTCTTTTATTGTTTCATTATTATCGAAAATAATTTCTACTCCCCATTTTAACCACCAAAATTCAATATTATAAAATCCATATAGAACTTTATCATGTGTAATTCTAATGGTGGGTATCAAATAAAGTTGATGCCATTGAGTCATTGTTGCTATTTTCATTTGATCTTATATTGTTTTTTATATTTGTTAATAGTTTCTGATCTTACACCAACACAAATTTCATCTATTTCCCATTCATACGGAATTATTGGATTTCTTTTTGTCGTTGTCAGAAGATCGTCCAGATTTGTATTCTCGAATATCTTGATTTGATATTTCTTGCTTCTTTTCGAAGTGCGATATACGATTATTATTTTTGGTTTGTTGCTCATTTCGCCATTCTACTGGATCATCCCAATAACAAAAGATAAAATCTTGGTTCATTATTTTTCCAATTCTTCCTGAATAAGACGCTTACCTCGCAAAATACGATTTTTAATAGTTTGAAGAGGCAAATCATATTTGTCTGCAATATCTTCGTATTTCATATTGTTTAAAAGACGATCAATTACAATTTCTCGATAAATCGGTTTAAGCTTTTCTATTGCTCGTAAAGCTTGAGTATATTGATTTTGTAATGCTTCGTCTTCATCTAAAAAATCTTGCTCAGACTTGTATTCAGCTTCTTCAAGAAGATGAGAAATTGAATCACCAACGAATCCTTCACCATCTACTTCAATGCCGAATTCTGCAAGTTTATTTAAAGATGTTTTTTTATTACGATCACTGATATAACCCAAGCATTCATTAAAAGCAATGCGATATAGCCATGTTGTAATTTGATATTGCGGATCATATTGATCTATCTTGGTCCACATTTTAGTCAAAGTATTAACTACAATATCTTCTGCAATCTCATTATCCTTAACTATCTTATAAATATAAGATTTAAGGCCTGGTTTTGCTTTACGATAAAGTGCTGTAAATGCCGCTTCTGATCTAGATTCTAAATAATTTTCTGTAAGTTCCCTGTAGTTTAATTTTGACATACTGATTTTTGTTTTAGGCTTTAATGTTATGGTGTAAATATACAACAAAAAAATGAAATAAAAAAATATTTTTTAAAATATTTTTATTTTTTTTCATTCTTAGTGTCTTCTATATCCTGAAATAAAGCCAGGATTGAATCTAGTGATTGAGGTTTAAATCCCCAAAAATCACATGCTACGTTGACAGTTCTTTTATTATGATCTGTCTTATATTTTGAGCTAGGGTAGCCAAAAAAGGAATAATGACCTTGCTTTTTGTATGGCCATTCTTGTAAAGGCCAATATGACACCGTTAATTTATCAGCAAATGCTGTAAATATAGGTTCAATTACCTTTGCATTGCTTGGCATAATCTTACGAGAATTTAATTCTGATAAGGGTTCGTCAATTTCTCCAGGTATTATCACAATAAGACCATTCAACTTATTTAAAGTTTCTTCAGCCGTGGTTGGATCCCATGCAAAATTACCTAAGACATATACTACATCCTCGGTTTTTACAACTGAATTCCAGTTTTCAATTAAAGTTTTATTCATTTCTTCGACAGAAGAAAAAGGTCTTTTAAACTGCTTAATCGCAGATGGTCGACCAAATTGTTGGTTGCCTGTTAAAAATAACTTCATTAAACTATTGTAAGATTAGATGGTTCCCTTCCATTTAGAAGAGAACCATTAATTGAATTTTTAAATTTGTTCTAATACACCTTCAGTTTGAGGTGCAGTTTCTTGCTCGATTTTAGCATCTAATTCTGCTAATTCAACGTGCAAGTTTTGAATTTCTTTATTAGATTCTGCCATCAATTGCATTGCTTCAGTAATTTGAGCACCTACGTTTGTTAACAATCTAACATAATTTCTAGCTGATTCTACACCAGTGCTTTGAACTGATAATAGAGATTGATACAAAGTATTTAGGTCCATAGCTTTCAAATAAACTGTAGAATCAAATCCTTCTTCCAAAGTTCTTTTTTCATTTTTAGCTAAGTTAACTTCGATTGTCAATCTAGTTTTTTCGTTTTTCAAATTATCGTTCAAGCTTACTAAAAGTGCTGCATTTTTAGATGACCATGCCACATCTTTATTCAAGTGATTTAAAACTTTAGTGATATTGCTAGAATTTTCAAAATTTACAGCATATGTACGTTGACTTAATTCAACTTGTTTATCTGCTGCTTGTTTTTCTAGATCTGAACGCAAAGTTTTAAGATCTTCTAAAGTAATTTGGGTTTTTTCAGCTGTGGTAGCTTTTTTTGCTTTTGCCATTTCGTTTTGTATTTAAATAGTTTAATCTTGATTTATTATATAGTGCTTTGTAAAAAAGTTTATTAGATTGTGTAATCTTCTAGAAAATCGTAGTTTACATTTACGTTTTCTGTAAATTCAATCCATCCAGTAATAATGTATTTTCTAGCGTTTGGATCTGATAAAGGATTTCCTCTGTGTGTATGTGTCCAAAACGCTGGAGCTAAAATTATGGTGCCAGCTTCTGGTTTTACTTTTTGTGGATTAAATAAAAATTCTGTTTCTCCAGCTGCTTCTACATCATTCAAATAAATGATATAAAACATTTCTCTTTTTGCCATACCCGGTTCATCAGAATAATTTTCTCTGTGCCATGCATAAAAACCCTCTCCACCAATATATCTTTGCATTTGCATATGTGGTCGACCATTAGAAATACTAGCTAATTTAGCATTAACTGTTCTAATTAAAGACATATCAGTTTCATGCTTTGCTGTTCTTGACATCATTGGAAATTTACCAACATAATCGACACATGCGTGCAATAGAGCTTCATTTACATAATGATAGATTCTATTCCATTCTGGAGAATCTAATCTAGAAGCTATCATCAAATCTGTTGATTTTTTAATATTATGATTGACACCAGAGCCTGAAATTCCGGCTTGTGTATTAGGATCTTTTTCAAAAGCATCGATAATTTGATCGCAAAATTCTTTAGGTATAAAATTTTTGTAGATCTGTACTAAGTTATCCATATTAAAATGTTTTATTTAAACCTAAAGCCATGTGTTGGATAGGTTGATTTAATTTAAGAGTTTGATAATTATCAGATTTTAAATCTAGTAAGTGACTATTTTTTACATACACGTAAATGTCACATCCGTGAATTAATTTAGCCGTTCTACAAAAATCTTCTAAATTTTGAATAGCATTTACTGATTCTAATTTAGCATTGATTAAAACGCTTTGATTTTTTAAATAATTTGTGTATGAGAATTCTCCCGGGATATTAATTTTCCAAATATCAATGTTTTCCACTGGCATTGCTCCCCAAGTGTTAGACGGGATTTCCATGCTACCGTAAAATTCATTGTCTTTATACCACTCTACTAAAAGAGTGCGACCAGTCCAATTTGTAAATTTTGAGAAATTATTTGCGAAGGATATATTACATTCTTCGTTGGAATTAAGGTTAACTACCATTTTATTGCTTTTAATATTTTATATATCTTTACACCCTTGTCTTTCGCCAAAAGACATACCTTATATCCTACCTGGCCCAGATTGTTTCAATAGGCCTAAAAATATATTCCAATGCAGTTTCTAAGCTTATGGCGCTTACCTATACAAAGTTACAAATGTACCAAAGTGCTGATCAAAGACTTCGACCAAGTGCTCATAATCACTCGACATCATATCTACTTGAATAGCTTTAGAATCTAATCCAAGTTGTTTTGCAAACTTAGAAGCATATCCTAATAAAACAAAGGCATTACCTTCGGGGCCTGTCAGGTCTATTTCTATAGCATCTGATTTTTGGCTAATTGATTTTATCATATCTTATATTGATTTAATTAATTCATATTGAGTATAAGGCTCTGGAACACCTGATTCATTTAAGCGATTAATAGTGATTTCTCTCACCCAACCAAGTCCTTCAATAAAAATTACATCTTTCATATTTTTCAGCTTTTATTACTCTGTAAATATACAAAAAAAAGCCCAAATTAAAAAATTTGGGCTCATTTATTTTTAAAATAATTTATAACTTATTGATTATATTGATCGAATAACGCTTTTGCTTTTGCAATTTCTTCTGGATTATCTTCACTATCAAGCAACGTCATAATAATAGTTGTTGCATCTTCTTCAGTGCACTCGCATTCAATTACTCTAATATATGTCTCTACATCAACTCCAAGTGAAGCTGCTAAAGTTTGATCAAATAGATCAAATAAACCCATTTTTTTTGGTTTTTTACTCATTATTCCCAGATTTTATAAAATTTTCTAAATAGCATAACCACATCCATCGCATCTTCGATAGCGTTATGCGTTACTATATCCCCTAAACCCGCTCTCTCTTTACAAAGACTTAATCCTGGAGCTGATTCATCTTTCTTCCAATCAATGTATAATACTGAAGGATCTAATGTTCGACCACGAGCTTTAAGGCATTGTTTCCATCTCGGCAAACGCTCTAAAAACTTATTATCGAAATTAGCAAAGTTTTTACCGGCTGCGTTGAAATAATAGGGTTTCATTTTAGAAGATAGCGCAGGGTAAGATTTACCATTTACAAATTCAAATGCTCCAGTTGGATCAAACTTACCATCTAAAGCTCCATGTTCAAATAAAAATTGAAAAATTCTTTTAGTAACATCTTCTTCGTACATGTACTCTCTTCCAGTTCTAACCACAATTTCTTTACGCTCTTCTTCAGTTCTTGCTAGCTTATATTCTAAAATATCTGCAATTAATTGACGATTCATATTAATAGCAAAGATTTCACCTTCAATTCTTTCTCGAATAATTGCAATCTCAAGTTTAGGTAATTCTTCAATTGGTTTAATATCAACAGTGTCTTCAACTACTAATCCAATTGATAATGTTTGAGTATTCTCATTGTCAATGCCAGTTGTTTCAATATCAATGCTTACGTATTTCATTTATTTTTCTTTTTAGATTTTTTATTTTTTAGAAATCTTTTATTTAATTTAAGATCTCTCTTTTCATGGATTATTACGTGCTTAAATGCAACGTATATGAATAATAAACATAATAATCCAACTGCAATCGTTAATGCTTCCATAATTTATTTAGTATATGCTGAAGGACTTAACATCCCACTATAATGGCACCAGTCTTTTTCGTAATCAATATTCCATTTCGGATCATACCAAAAAGTTCTGCCATTTTTATCTGTTATTTTACTCATTTTTGGATTTCCATAACATATCATAAATTCATCCCAAGAATCTACGTCTACTACTCTACCAAAAGGATTTTCCCAATCCTTTAATTGACCTCCTCCTAATTTATATGCTTGAAGTGGTAATAGTTTACAAAGATGATATATTTCAGATTTATTTTGCAAAGCTTCTCTTGCACTTATAAATGGATTTACATCAACTCTGTATAAGATTTCTGCTCTAAGATAATTACCAATTCCATTAAAATATTTTTGATTCATTAGAATCTCATGAATGGGCTTATCAAAATCTTTTTTATGTAAATTAGCTTTAATATTTCTAACAAAGTCTTGAAAATTAGAAATTGGATCTGGACCTCTATCTTTTGACCAAGTGTCTGCTATTTTCCATTTACCGAATCTTCTAACATCTACAAAATCAAGTGAACCATATTCAGATTGAAATTTAAGATGTGAATGTTTAGACAAAACTCCAGCTTCAACCCATTTAAAATGACCTGACATGCCCATCGTCATACGCAATTTAATACTATTAGATGAATTATATTGCGTTAAAGTTAATAGTAATTCTTTACCTTGACTTTCTGCACTAATTGTAAAACCTCTAAATGGAATTTCTACCTCTTGGCCTTTGTGCGCTGGATTTTTACGAATGCTATAAAAAATTCTATTTTTAGCTTCTTCGTTGATATAGTCTGCGGTTAATTTAAGTTCTGCTAATTCTGGCATAATTTAAAATTCAGGTCCTTTAAAAACTGGTCTATCACCAGCATGTTCATCACATAATGTTTGAATCCATCCACCGCCTCTAGCTTCTCCTAATTCTCCACAAGTTTCACACGTGATATAAGAAGCTGATTCTGCCAATCGAATACGTTGCCAAATTTCTTCATTTCCAGCGTTGATATAAAATCTTAGACCACCAAATTTTTCTTTGATTTGACAAATTTGTTTGTCCCATCCTAATTCAATCAGATCCTCAATTAAACGTTTAATAATGCCATACCAGCCGTTTCCACAACTACAAATACCATGACTCATAATTTTTGGTCGATCTGGATAAAATCCATTTTCTAATCCGCCAATACTTTCTAAAAATGCGTCAAACTCCTCGTTTGACATGTAATTATTGTTCATTTTTTTCATTTTTTTCAAACATTAAAGTTCCAGCTATTTGATACGCATTATGTAAATGATCTAAAGCTTTATCAACTTCTTTAGAAATTTGTTTTTCTATTTTACAAGCCGGATGTTGTAATAGATGATCGTTTATATTGCATGAAATAACATGTATTCGATCTACTATTTCTAGATAATGACCATTATTTAATTTAGGCTTAGACATTATGCGGAATTTGTACTCTAACGCAACTTTGTGGTTGGCCTTCGTTCATTAAAAAATTATTAATGTAACCCATAATATTTGCACTACCGATTGGATTTGCAGAGTGAACATAGATTTGAGGAAATACAATTCCTAAAATCTTTTTACTTGATCTGCTAATCAATTCTTCATCGACATGGTAATTATCATAATAATGATCGACTAACCATTTAGCGCAATCCATGCCCGTTTTTTCTAAAATATTTTCATAATTTAGTTCATAGTTAGGACTAACATTATTGTAATATTCTTCCATAGCTGTTTCACCCAAATCATGATCGAATGAAATAGTTTCAATATTTTCCAAGCCGTTAAGTCTAACTTGCGCTGCAAATTGCTCATAATTTCTAACTACAATCCAATGTTTTTCAATCGGTGTACGAATATCGTCTAAATAAATTCTTACCTTTCCCATAATTCTTATACTATTTTTCGAACGTTGGTTTCAACCACAGTCCATCTTGAAATAAAATATCTTTAACAACTCCAGGATGAATTTCTTCTAATACAAATAACATTTGCAAAGAAGTCAAAGTATCAGCCTTAAAACATTTCATCAATTCTTCTCTAATTCTTTGAGAACTTACAACTTCTTTCATTTTGATCCAAACCGAAATACTACCTATAGCATGTTGTAAATCATCTCGCATTTGAAAATCTTTAGTTATACTAAATCTAAAAGCTCTTAGAACTCGCAAAGGATCCTCTAGAAATGTAATCATAGGATCTGTTGGTGTTACTAGCAACCTTTGTTTCAAATGCTCTTGACCATTGAATAAATCAATAATAGTTCCATCTTCCGCTTCAGCTAATGCGTTAACTGTAAAGTCTCTGCGAATTAAATCGTCTTCTAGTGTTCCTAATTCCAAAATTGGACGACGAGTTCCTTCTTCGTAACCAACTTCTTTACGAGCTAAAACAAAATCTGCTACCATTCCTTCATTTTCATGTCCTTGTGGAAATTTAGCTCTGATTGTAAAACATTCCGGTGTACTCAAAAAAATAGTAAATTCTTTTTGAGTCAACCAATCTGTCATAATTTGAAATCCTTCTTCTACGGTTTTATCTGTATCATCTAAGACAAATGTAAAGTCAATGTCCTTAGATTCTAATCCAAGCAACCTATCTCTTACACAACCGCCTACTTTAAATATTTGTGGCATTTTCTTTTAATTTTTTTACGTGTTTACAATCACCTCTATGAAATGAAGCAGATGGACAGGTGCAACTCCATTTGCCATTATTATTTTTAACTTCGTAAAATTTACCAGGTTTTGAAGCTTCTACAGAATAGACTTTAATTTCTAAAACTTCTTTAATAGGTTCATTTACTTTTTTATCAATATGATCTGTCATATCAAACTCCACCAAATCTCGAGTAAATCCTTCCGGAACTGGATACCATCCTGGACAAACATACGTGCCACTTATAGTATTTACAATTGCGAATGCAGTACCAAATTGTCGGTGGGGTTTGATAATGATTTTTTCCATATTATTGATTTTCTAATTCAACCATATCGTTATAAGCCAATTCGCACTCATGCATTTCTGAACCGCCTTCTTCGATCTCTGAAACAGCTAAGAAGTACAAATCTTGTATTTCTTCTTTAAGTTCTGGCTTAGCCTTAATAATTCTAATGGCTTCTGCTTTTAATTGTTGTAAATTCATATTAAATATTGTTTATTTTACCAAGATGAACTATATTCAAAATCATCAGCGTCCTCATCTGACAACACATCTTCTAAAATAGAAATTGTATTATCAATATCTTGAAAATACCACTCATCGTATTCAGTTCCACCAAAAAAGAAACCGCTTTGAGATGGCAATAATTCTGCAGCTTTATTTTGATCAATTTTAATTTGTTTACAAAGCTCTAAAAGACTTTCTAACTTTTCTCTACTAACCCAATAATTTCCACAGTCATCAACTCCTTTTTGAACATTGTCAACAAACCATTTGTGAATTTGATTTGCTTTACGCCAATATCCAACTTCTTCTACAACGTACTTAACTCGATTGGATTTGATTTTTACATCAACTTCTCCACCGGTTTTAACAACCACTTCTTGTTTAACTTCTGGCTTTACCCATTCGCCTTGCCAGATGTAATTCTTTTTGTACAAATACATGTCTAATCCCATAATTTCTAAGTTTTAAGTTTTTAATTATACAGTAAATATACAAAAAAAAGCCCAAATAAAAAAATTTGGGCTTAATTATTTTTAAAAAAGTTATTAACAATTCCTTATTTAATGCCTATCATAGCGTTGGTTTTATCTCCAAGCATAGTTTCTGGCAATTTACCATTCCAACGCTCAATCCATTGCTGTTGCAATAACAATGGCGTCAATGTTTTTTGTTTTAAGGTATTTGCTTCAGCTTCAGCTTTAGCTGCGGTTAACATAGCCTTGGCGTTACCCTCGGCTGTTGCTATTTTAATCTTAGCTTGTGCTTCTGCAGTTTTAACCTCATTTTCAGCTCTTAACGCAGCTTGTACAGCATTGTTTTTAGCTTCAATAGATTTTTTAAATGTTTCAGGATACACAAGATTTGACGTAAATTGATTAATAACAAAGCCTTCTTTCAATAATTGGCCTTCTAACAATCTACGAACTTCTACTTCAAAAAGTTGACGATTACCAATCAATTCATCTGCTGTATATTTATTAGTTGCCAAACGAAATGCATCATACACTGCGGTTTTAAGAAAACCTTCTTCGATTTCTTCTAATTGTCTACGATATTTTGCAAAGATTGCGGGCACCTTTTCACGCTGAACTGAATAGTTCATAATTGGTGAAACTTGGAATTCACTACCATCTTTGGAATTTACCACAAATGAATTATCACCATTATATTCCTTATGTTGAATATAAGTTGGAAACTCATAAATTTTTGTTGAAATTGGATTGTAGAATACCCATCCAGTTACTTCAGTAACATCTTCAACTCCACGACCTGAACCGTATAAATTAACTTTAACACCTACGTGTCCAGCGTCAATACGCTCACACGACATAAACATTGTAATTAGAGCAAAAAATGCTACGATTCCGATTACGATTTTTCTAAACATACCTTTTAATTTTAATTGTTGATTTAATTGTTCTTGTTTTTCTTTTTCTAGGCGTTCTTGCCACCAGTCTTTTTGTTGCCCCATAATTTTTTAATTTCTTTTATGCATTCTGCTGCATACCATCCAAAAATAAAACCACAAACCATAAATGTTGCAATAGCTAAAATTGGACCAAAATATGCCAAATCTGAATTCATGTTCATCAAATTCGCGATTTGATTTTTAATAGGTTGCATTAATACGATGGTCATAACCATAACTAGAATGCTTGTGAATAATTTAAAATACTTCATTTTTAATGATTTAATTGTTTATTATAAAATAATTAGAGCAAATGTTTCAAAACTCTCTCTTTAACGCCACTTTGTTTAATACCTTCTCTACTTCGTGGAGTATGAACAAAGTTTTTTAAACCTGGTTTTGTATCAGATCCATCTTTTGCAGTAAAATGATCGCTTAAAAAATCAATACTCATATCCAAATCGTCAATTGCTACCCAGTGTGTAATTTCTGGATGTGCATCTATCCAATGTTGAATTTCCATTGAGCGCTCTAATTCTAAATCAGCTCTAAATCTAAGTACATTCCATTGATCTGGAAATATGTACTTAAACACATCGGTTGTTGCAATTGGGCGTTTAATAATTCCTTGAGATTCGTAGTAATCTCCTAATTCTTTAATAGAAGCGTGATAGCGCCAATCAGAACTTACAACTATTTCAGCATCTGTTTGTTCTAAAATTTCATTTAAAATTTTAATAGCGCCTTTATCAAAATCGTCGAAACGATATTGAACCGGCACTTCGCTGTTAGTCATTGATAGTTTACGGCCACCCCAATCTTTTTGTTTTTTGTGTCGGCCGCCCCAGTTATTTGCGAGACAAATAACTCCGTCATTATCTAAAAATATTATTTTCATATGTGTTTTTTAATAATTTAATTCTATAACTGTTTTTTGTAAAAGAGATTTAGCAACCTCATAATAATGTTGATTAAATCCATCTTTATTTCTTGGTGAAGGTAGTACGTGAACAAAATGATTTTTTTGTCCATACAGCATATCTGAATCATCGTCAATAATAATGTAATTATCAACTCCAGATTTGTCTATTATTTTTTGTTGTTCTTCTTCTGACCAATTTATATGATAAAATCCTAAATCATTTTCCAAAAAATATTTAATTTCCATGCCTCTTGGTATGCTAATACCAGAGGTTCTCATAGATGGCGTAATTCCAATAATTTCTCCACTCATTTTTTCATACTCCCAAACTTTTTTCATAAATTCAATGCCGCTCATTCTCCACGTTGATGAAATTACAATTTTTGCGCTGGTCTCATCGATTAATTTATTTAAAAGATCTTTACTGCGAACACAAAATCTTTGATAATGATCTTTACGTCCATCTTCCCAAGTCCAGTCTTGATATTGACATTCACCTGCGCGATATGCGTTTTCGCAATTCAATACGCCATCTATATCTAAAAAAATTATTTTCATGCAATTACGTCATTTAATTTTTGCAAATATTCTTGCTCTTCTTTGTTTTGAAGATATTCAATCATTTTGCGTTTTGCATTTCTAAATCTCCAAAATGTTTTAGTAAATGGATTTAAAAATGGTTTTCTCCAATTAAAATGACCATCAACCCACGCACCATCATAATTTAATGAAAAACCAAATGAAACTCGACCATTTTCATTTTTATAATCAGGACTATAATATTCAGTCCAAGACCATCCTGCACCCGCGCAGTGTGTGATTTTCCAATTTTGATAATCAGTTTCCATCGAATCGATAAATCGATCAATATACATTTTATTAATTTCTTTTTCTTTCATATTTTCTATTTTTTTACTACAAAAATTTCAGCTTCAAGATATTCTACTAAATTTCTATTATCAAAATCTGTAGGAAATCCAGCAGTTCCTGAAGTACCAAAGCTACCAAATTGATTAGTCTTTTTAAATTCTATCACATTTGCTCTAATAAGTTCTTCGACTAATTCATTAATCATAGTTCTTTTAATCATTTCTCCAGAAATTCCAGAATCTACTTTATCGGCGTATAATCGATTAAATGCACTAATATCTTTTTTGACCCTAAATCGCAAAGTCTGTGTCGGCACTTGAATTATATGTCCATTTATAGTATTAGTTTTTTTCTTCTTAAAAAGAAACATAAATGGAAAAATAATGCTCAATACAAATGACCAATCTATCTTTTCAAATTTTTGGTCCATTTCATCTAAAAATTCTTTAATCTTTTTCATAATTAACTTCTATATCTTAGTTCTTTTTGGCGATACACACTTAAAACAGATCCTTGGCCATGTGTGATCGCAAATTGCCAGCCAAAATAATCGTAAACATGCGACGAAAAGTTTTCAGTAAGACCATCTATTGGATCAATTTCAACTCCTTCTAATGATGCTAAATCCCACATTAAATCAAGAACGTGCAATGGTCGATCTGAATAGGTAGACCAGTGTTTTTTATCATATCGATCTTGTTTTTCTAAAATATGCAACATTAAATCATCAAATGTTGCATCATCACAGACATTATATCGCTGTTTGAGCTTTTGAGCTCTTTCATTTCGAATTCGATCTCGTTCTACAAGTTTTTTACAATATTCTTCCATTGCCCTTTGACCTTCTGGACTTTCTAAATGCTCTTTTAGTTTTTGAATTAAGCTTTTTTCAGACATATTACCAATTTTTAGGAGTGTGATTAATTTCACACAGTTGCATTAATTTTTCTAAATTTCTAACAGCATCAATACTTAATAATCTTCGAGGACCTCCAGCGAAACTCCCAAAACATTCAGATTCATGACTAATAGTAATTACATCTTCTTGACCAAATTCATCTCGAGTGTCCAGAACTAATCCAGCGCCAACAAAATAAATTCTTTTTAAGTCATTGCCATAAGGACTATAGTCATTGATATGTTTTCTTTCTCCTCGATGAGATGCTTCAGCTAATTTAATTCCAATGTTGATTGAATTTTCAATAAATTCCATTGGAATATCAAAGGTTGGATGTAGTTTATTCATATTGTTGCTTAGTTTATTATTTTATGCTAATTCTTTATAAGTTTCAATTAACTCATTCATCTTAACAGCAAGACTTCGTTGAGAATTATAGTCTTTTTGCTTAACATCAAGACTGGTAATTTTATTCTTAACAGTAATAAGTTCTTTTAATAATTCACCAACAGTACCTTTATCAAGAACTTTTTGTGAACGTTTAGCTAAATGCATGCTAACAATATCACTCAAGAATTTACGAGCCGTGTTCATTCTAGCAACACAGTCTTCATAAGTACCAATTATTGAACTTGAAGAAGCAGATTTTTCAAAATCTTCAGTACCGCTCAAATAAGTATCATCAAGTTTAACATAACGTAATCCTGAATGAGATGGGATATCGATACGACTCTTATCAATACCATAATTTTCACATACTTCATGAAAAAGTTGTAAGTTATTTGGTACGTACTTACATTTGGTTTCAAAGATATTTTTAGCATCTAGTGAATGCAAAGGAATGATATTACTATAAGCACTTACAGGATATTCGATCATCTCAATCTCTAACTCGTGAACTGTGGTTTGATCTTCATAAATTGGCGTGTAAGTGCGAGCAAATCGAACAGCAGTTACCTCAGCTTCAATGCTATTGTATTCGTACTCATCAGTGTCATCGTTATATGTACGAGTGCTGTTGATTACATTTTGAAAAGCTTTATACTCTTCAATTGAAATAGTTCGATCAGTTTCAGTATTTTTATAGGCTGCAACTACACGACCTGAAACTCTATAAGTGATTATTTCTGGTTTTTCAGAAGTCACGAATAACTCTCCGCTTTTAAAACCGGTCAAAGGATTAGCAATAGATTTACCATTTACTTCCATTGTTGAATTGTAAAGAGATTGAAATGTGTACATTCCAGTTTGAGAATCGTGACCTACTTTGATTGATTTTTCCATGTTGTTTGTTTTAATTACATGGTAAATATACAACAAATAGTTGAGATAAAAAAATATTTTAGTACTTTTTTACTAAAAATTTTTCAGGATTACCGCTAACTGATTGATTTGGAAACTTATAAACCTTAAAAATTTTATCATTTAGGTATATAGTTTTTTGAAAGTGTGTAGGTATAGCTGTGCCAGAAGGCATCCTAGTCACTTTGGAGAAGATGACATCTATTACGATAGTTACTTTATTGTTGATAGCTAGTTCCTTCTCATAAGCTTCCAGTAACTTCCAGGGACCTCTATTTAGATCTTGATGCTGTAAAGCACAATTTGTATATGAGAATGTTTCTCTTAATGCAATAGAATCACAATTAAAATCTGCAGCAGGAACCATATGCCCCTTGTCCCATGCATTATTGTTATAATCTCTATTGGTTGAAGTTATAATTCCAGGTTCTGTATAAAATTCTAAACCCTTTCTTGAATAATAATTTTTAGATTTCGAAGTACACAGAACATCATATTTGATTTTTATAGGCTGTCTAAAATCTTGAGAATATTCAATTTGCCAATATTTTTTATCGACAATGACATTTTTAGGATTTATGCTATAAATAAAAAGCAGCGTTGAAGCTGCTAATATTTTTAAAAGTGGTGCCATACTTTTATTAATCTAATTTTTCGCCGCAGTTAGGGCAGAATTTCCAGCTTTGTTTTTTCATGCGAGTTCCACAAGAAGAACAGTAATTTCTAATTTCCTTAATTTCAACAGGTTTATGAGAATCTGGTAAAATCTTCCATTCTGAAACTGCACAAGTGTATAATTCAAAGTCTTGATTTGTAGTACTGAATGATTGTTTTGATTTAGAACCACCTTCAATTCTGCCAGTTTCAATTTCATTAGAATTTAATGAGTCCATTGTTGCTTCAGCTTCAGATCTAAGAACTTGACCACTTGTAAAAGTGCTATTTGTGAAATAAGCAGTATTAACATTTGAGCCAGAAAGATTTATTGTTCCACTAATTCCATTAGAAGTAGCCATACCAGATGTTCCATTAGAATAAATATACGCTGGTCTATTACCGCTCCAATTTGGATAAATTGTAGTGTTAAAATTACCATTCAATAATGGCCATGGTGAAGGAACCAATTCTCTGTAAAATTCAACGCGAACTGAACCATTCTTTTTGATTGATTCTAAAACTTCGGGTGTAACACCTGAATCTACAGTGTACGTATTAAATTTAAACTTTTGATTTTTATCAATATAACGATCTAGAAAATAACGTTGTCCTGGTCTAATTACCAAACCTGACGTAGAGATTAAATTGTCATTGATATAGATTTTTGCAAGTACGGAAACTTGATAAGGATTAAAGAGTTCAATTTGAAACTCGTCTCCGTCTTTTAAATAGATGACGTCTGCGTAAGCTCGCAAACGATTGTTGTTAAGCGCAATATGAGCGCTAGGTTGATTTGTTGTCATAGTGCTAATTTGTTTTATTAAAATCCTTTCATTGCCTTTCAACAATTCTAAAGCCATTATTGACTCAGGACCTCAAGAGCATGGGCACCACTCTTATGTAAAAAAGAAATCTTTCGATTTCTTTTGCGGAGGCTCAGGGATTCGAACCCCGGATACCGTTTCCAGTATGCTGGTTTTCAAGACCAGTCTATTCAACCACTCTAGCAAGCCTCCAATAATTTTAAAGAACTTTTATTATATAACGCAATTACATTTTGTTTACAATATTCTGAAGAGTAACGTCCAATTCAGAAATTTTCGTATGCAATTGTTCTATATATTTATCTGCGATATCACTATTAGCGTCTTGATTCGCTTTTAATTTTTCTAATTTATTTTCTAATTCTATTTGAATATTACTCAATTCTAAAATATTAGATCTTAAATCCTTTAACTGCTTACATAAAGTTAAATCTAATTCTTTTTGACCATGGTTAAACATATTTTCAAATTTCAAAAAGAATTTATAAGTTATTAAACTACTTATTAAAATACTTAAAATAGGAGCTATTATGTAATACATGATTTATGGTTTATCTACTTGAATATTAAAATTTATAACGCATCTATGACTTTTACCATAAAAAGGCGTTACAGAATGCACAATATCATAAGGCCATAAAATTAACATACCTTTCTTAGGTCTAATATAATAGTCATAATCTCTGACGTGAAAAACAAATGCACCTGAATAAGTGTGATCTGGAAAAGGTTCACCATCTGAGAGATAATAACCACCTGAAAAACCAATAAATGGCGCTTCATTAGGATCCCATCGACAATGATTGTGTTTATTGTGTCCTCTACCATGATGTGGCTCGTACCATTGTGCCCAACTTTCTGTAATTACTGGTTCTAATTGTGCATCCTGTGGAACTGCTTCAATTGATTTTATTGTGTAAATAAAAGCATCAACAATTCTCTTTCTAATTTCTTTAACATCTTCATTGTCTAAATCTAATAAATCATTAGGTGGTACTGAAAATCTAGAGCCTATCGGTGGAAAACCATCTTCTACCCATTGATCCTTATTACCATACCAATCTTGATAATTGTCATATCTTTCTTTATCGTATTGACCTGGCAATTCTTGACCCATTTTTCTTTGAGCTTCTGACAATTCAGTAAAGCCCAATTGAAAAACTCGATCATGTAAATCATGATCTGTAAACTGATTTTGAAAAACTGGAATTGGTGCTAGAAATTTAATTCCCGGCACATTTGTATCAATAATGGGTTTCTTAAAATACATAAACTTGTTTTAGTATGTTATATCTATCTTCGATTAAAGATAGGTAAAATTGATCGTATTTTGTTGTAGAAATAAAATGCATTATTTTACTTCTTTTCATTTTTTCAATATCTTGTGTTAAAATATAACCATCGCGTTCAAATAAAAGAATGTGTTGTTTATTGGAATATGCTCTATTTAAAACAGATAATAAAGATTGTTCTTGCAATAAAACTTTATATCCATCCCATGGCACACCTTGCATTGTTTGATGATCCCACTTCTTATATGTAAATGCATTTAATAGCCATTTAAAATCTTCTTTAGATTCAAACAATTTCATTGTAGAATTATTAAATCCCATAAATCCAGAATTTCCAGAGTAGCCATTGCCATTACATCTGTAATAGTTTTCAAAAAGCTCATTTCCAAATTTTTCAACTAATTTTCCCATCATAGGTTTATCAGCATCATTGTATTGATCTGCTATTGTAAATGGAATTTTATTAGTTACAAAATGAACAATTTCCCTATATTCAAGAGCATTAAATAAAATATCATCATCATATGTTAAAAGATAATTTACGCCTCTTTCAGTGTATAACTTATGATACAAGATAATATGATAAATCCATTCCCATGTTTTATAATCTTCTAAATTAGGTTCTACATTTCTAGATCTCACGTAATTTTCTAAATCTTCGTTTGTATAGAAAAAAAGATCTATATCTGCTGGAACTATCTTTCTTGCAATTTCTTGCATTTCTAAATTAGGATTATTAATATTCAAATGAATTTCTACTTTATCCATATATTTACGATGAAATGAAATCATTTTACATATTTCTGCTAAAGCAACTAATTGTTGTTTACCGAAAGTTCTCCAAGATCTAGCTACTATAAAATCTTTCATTATTCGTGTATTAAGTATATGTTTTTATTAATCTTTGATGCCACATATTTGTTTATTCTTGCCATAGTATCGTCCTCTGTTAAATCAAAATGATAACAATTGTCTTCTCGACCTCTTATTACAATAGGTTCATATTTAGCAATAAATTCATCTAATGAACATTCTGCTAAAATAAACATTGCAAATTCTTCAATACATGTTTTTATTCCATCTTTTTCATAAATTTCTAAAAGATCTGAAGCAACATTAGTGTATCTAGAATAGAAAAAACAAAAATTAGGTACTACTTGTAAATCTTCCCAATTCCAATTATATTTCTCTAGCAATTGATTTTGAATTTTAATCCACTCGTATGTGTTAGGATCTAATTTTTTGACCCAATCTTTTTGTGGATTATTTTTAATATGTTCTAATATTTTAGATTCGTAATCTTTAGGATATGCATAAACTGGACATTGTATATGACCTCTGTTTTTAATTAATTCCCAAAAAGCAAAATCAATAGGCTTAACAACATGTACATCCCAATCTAAAAATAAATATTCGCCATAAGCATGTTCTGCCATTTTTAGTACAACTAATTTATGTACAAAATGATCGTAAACTGTACTATATTTAGGTTCTGTTGGATCATAATGCATTAATACAGCTTCATAACCCATAGCTCTAAATCTTTCATAGTTTTCTCTACCGTAAACATAAACTACCTCATTATCAAATAATGGTTTATTTGGTACTTCTGCCCATGTTTTTTCTTGACTACCCCAAAAAGCTCTAATTATTTTCATACTGTTTTAATCTTTCGTGTTCTAATATCCATCTTGATTCTGGAAAGCAATGCCATATTTCACTATAAAATCTTTTACAATCCTCGATCATTCTATTTGGATCCATGCCATATACAACTTTAGCTAACCAAACGTGTTCCCATTCTAATTGATCCTTTTTAATATCAAATGGAATTGGATAATACCAAGCCTCAGAAATTCCTAAATGTCTAGATGATGGATTGCCATAATCTGAATCACTTAAAAAAACTCGATCAGTTAAAGTATCTGCATTATATTTAAAATGTCTAATAGTTTGTCCTAAAACACCTTGATCTGTTAATAGCCAAAACCATTCTGGCACTTCATTAGAAGTTTCTACCATTTTTTTATGTTCAGCCACATAGTCTTTAACAAGATCTAAATTATTAATACACATAAAAGATGTATTAGGAATCCAAGCATTTGGATTATAATCTTCTGGTAATTTATAGTGTGTTATTTCTCTATCGAATTGATCTTTTGTAAAGTAATAATAACCTCTTGGAATTTCCCAATGACCAATTACAATATCTTTTTGTTTGGTATATTCTGGTAATTTACCTCTAACGATAAAATCTTGATCTAAAAATGTAAATGGTTCTTTTTCAAATTGAAGACAATGAATTTTACCAGAAGTCCAAAAATGTGCAGCATCTACTTCTGTATAATCATTTAGCACCGATGTATTAATATCATCGTATAATTGATTGATTTGAAATTTAGAATAAAAATTTAGACCAACTGAATCCGTATATAATTTAATAGGACCGTTATATTGTTTCCATCTTAAAATAGACAGAATTGTATATAATATTTGATAATCGGGTTGATCGTATGTTGAGGCTAAGTCTCTTTGAATTTTAAAACCATGACCTCTAAGTCTATGTCTTTCAAAAAAAGGCTTAGTCCAATTTACATGAACTGCATTCATAAATAATGTGTTAATCTAGATTATTTATTTTACTTAGAAACTAAGCTTTGTTTAATTTTATCTAAACTTTCATCATTTATTTTATCTAGAATATAAGACTTTATTTCTGGAGCTATTTTTTCTAATTTATCTAAGATAAAGAAAATATACCAGTTTTCTTTAGATGAATTTCTTTTGAAATTATATTTGTCTAACCAAATGTGCATTGCATAATCTTCATTTCCATTTAAATTCCAAAAACCTTCATAAGACTTGCGCCATTTTCCACCGTGTTGATATTTTGCCTTTATTAAAGATACCGTATCATAATTATTAGCTTTACAGAAAGCTGCCAAAAGATATTGTTCGACAAATATCGTATAATGGTCATTTTTAAATTTAGGAGAGTCTAATTGAGATGCTTTTTCAATATATTCTAAGGCCATTTTGGTGTATTTTTTATTGAGATCCATATTTCCCATAAAAAATGTACCCATATTATACGGATTTGCCCACCAATTAAATTTTTCTTTGGTTTTAAAATTAACTTCCTTTAGTTTTTGTCTGGGATTATTATATGCTGGATTTCTAAACCACATTTCTTTATGATAAAATCCAAAATCATATCCGTTAAAAAGATTATAGTCAAAAAGATCTGTAAAACACACAAAATCTAAATCGGACATCATATAATTTTCTGTTTGCGCATTCATCACCATCAGCTTCCCAGATGACCAGAATCGTGTCTTATTAATTGATGTGGTTTCACTTAGCAAAGATGTGTCTATGTGATCCCATATATCCAGAATATCTAGGGACTTAAATATCTCTAAAGTGTTATTATCACAGTATAATTTAGTGGTCCAATTATAGAATTTTTTCCATAAAAGAGCTTGTGCTATTGTAAAATATAATTCACTTTTCCAAATTCTAAATGGCTTATCTAGCTGTTGACAAACATGAATATGCGAAACCATTATAGAGCCTTAACTTTAAGAGCAGGAGTACCCGCAGTGCTATCTACGTATAGTTTTTCGTTGATTTCTTTAAGAGCTTTTGCCATAAGCGTAAGAGCTTTTTCAAGAGCTGGATCTAATTTACCTGCCTTTTCTTTTTCTGCCGCTAATTGCTCTTGTGTTTTTGGTGTATTTTGATCAACTTTAGTACTTGCGCTGCCTAATAAATTTTTAGTAGTTTCTACTACACCGCCAATAACGTTACCCGCTTGTGTTAATAAACCTTCTTGATTTTCAGCTTGTTTTTCTACAGCATCTTCAAGATTTACTACAGTTTTAGAAAGTTCTTCAACTGCTTTTAATAAATCTTGCGTTAATATCTTCATAGCGTTTTGTGCATCTGGATTAGCTAATTTAGCTAATGAATCAAACATTTGTGTAGAAGCTTGAACAGCTTTAATATTTAAACCATTTGCCGCTTTTGCAAATTTAGTATATGCATCTGCAATTCTTTCAGAAGCACCAGCACTTCTTTCTAAAATTTCAGCATTTTTTTCTTCTATAAATTTACCCCATGCACTTAAACCACTAACTACACCGCTAGTATAACCAGCTATTTGTCCAAAAGAAGCTGCTACGCCTTTCATTGGATCTGCTATTTGTTTAATAGCATCAGCTCTATTTAAAATCATATCCAATAAATCTATTGGCGATTTAGTTTTGCCTCCTCCAAAGAATGAAGATATGCCGTCTATAATAGAGCTACCTAAATTAGCGATCGATGAAAATAATCCACCAACTGCTTGTCCGGCCAATGCTCCGGTTAAAGTAATCCATGCGCCAGCTAACATAATAATACCGCCAGCAAGAGCTCCCATATTTTCTATACCGATTTCATCTTTAAATCTTTTTAAAGCGTCAATCATACCATTTAGTGGTGTCATTAAACCTTTTGTTAATGCTTCCATTCCAGTAACAAAACCTGTATCGATTTTACTAAAGATCCAAGCAACAGCCCAAATACCGCCAGCAATTAAAATAATGCCTATTACACCCGCTAAAAGAGCCAATGCCCCTGTTCCACCAGTTGCTGCGATTATAGTTCCTATTATACCAATAGGAACTGCGAATATAGCAATAGCCATTGCTGCGTTTAATGTCCAACCTAAATCAGGAGCAATAAACGAGCCCGGTAAAACTGAAAATATCCACGCAACCGCTAAAATACCAACTGCAACACCAATAACGCCAATAATTCCCATTAAAATATCTTTAAGACCTATGCCCATTTTACTAAATACGATAGTGACTAGTGCAAATGGTATAGCAAAAACTAATATCGCTAAACCTGATTTTAAAGACCACATTGCATCAGGTGCTTTAAATTCATCTGGTAATACTGTAAATACCCAAGCTAATCCCATTACTGCTGCTGCAATTAAAGGAATTGCTAAAGAACCGAAAATTAATTCTTTCATCGTAGCTCCTCTAACAGCTTTCATTGTTAAATAAAAAGAAAATGCAAAAGCTAAAACAACAAGAGCAGATGTCATAGCCCATAAAAATGGTGCAGATTTATAAGAACCTTCATCAGGTAAAGCTTGGAAAACATAAGCTAATCCTACAATTCCAGCTGCAATGGCAGCAATAGCCAATGCTCCAAACGCTAATTCTTTTAAAGAAGCACCTTTAACAGCTTTCATAACTAAATAAAATGAAGCTGAAAATAATAATATAGCAAAACCTGATTTTAAAGCCCAAATTGGATCCGGCGCTTTATATACATCAGGCAATAATTGAAATAACCATGCTGTACCAACAATACCTACAGCAACTGCTGCGTATGCTAATGCAACTAGTCCCATTTCTTTAAGACCAATTCCACCTTTTTGTATTTCTTTAGCAAACATTATAAATGCTATAGATGCGGGTACCATTATAACAGCCACGGCTAATGCAGTTAAAAATTGACCGGCGCTAATAACTGGAGTAAGAGAGAATATTGCTGCAGATAAAACTAAGGCTACTGAAATTCCAACCATGGCTAATAAAGTTGTACCCATTAATTGAAACATGTTTTGTGCATCTGGTTTGGATGCGCCTATGCCAGCATAACTCATGCTTATAATACCTTGATTTCGTCCAAGCACATCTGCGATTTTAACAAACACTGGAGCTATCAATGCCATTATGGCAGCTACTGCCAAAGCAGATAATAATTGACCAACACTTAGTACTGGCATAAACGTAAATATTGCTGCAGCACCTACTAAAGCTGCCGCAATTCCAATAATCATAACAGCCGTTAAACCCGTGTCTTTAGCTGACATTGGTTTAAATCCTGCAGATGAAGGCGCACTACCTTTTCCAGCAGAACCAGTTTCTAATTGTCTGTTTTGCTCTTTTAATAAATCCTTTATTTCACCTAATAATCCAGTGTGCTTTTTAAGCTCACTTACGGTATCATTAGCCGCTCTTTTTAAATCAAGAGTTACAACGCTATGAATTTCTTGTGTTAATATTGCGCCTTGATCTGCTACTGCCGCTAAATGATCCAATGGACCGAATAAGGTTTGTAAAAGTGCCTGTGGATTTAACTTCATTTATCTATATAGACTTTTGTTCTACCTAGTATATATTAAAAACTCCATCACTTAAGTGACGGAGTTTTCATATTAGGCATTTTGATATTGGGCATCTTCATTTTGCTCATCATATCACCAGTTGCATCTTGTTGACCTTTGTTAGCGTCACTTTCTTTTTTCAAGTGTTCTGTAAGATCTTTTATTAAATAGTGATATTCGTAATATTCCAAATGTTCAAGTTCTGATGGTTGTATGTGTAAATGTAAATACACATAAAACTTCGTCTTAAAGAAGTTCTCCAGCGAAATCTTGAACAATGAAAAGAGATTTGATGCCGTCGCGAAAGCTGATAGGGACAACCTCCTCATCATCCCCAATCTGTACTGACATATTAGGCTGAATACCCACTTTCATTTGTTCAGCTAATTTGTAAATTAAACTATATTTCTTATTTGACCAGCCATTCATCTCTACCTCAAATTTAAAGATGTCATTATCACTAAATCCTCTCCACTCGCTAATCAAATATGGCATAATTTGCAATACCGATTGGTCGATTTTACCACCATTTTTTTGTTTTTCTTTAATATATGATGTCATTTTTTGCATAACACCAATTGAAGGTGGTCTCATTGTAATTGTACCAAAAGATTTGGTTTCAATCATAAATGTTTTCTTTTCAATATCGTAATATTTGTCTAATGATTCTGGAATTCTAAAATATTGAAAATATTCTTTTTTAATGTCGATTGTGTGCTTTTCTCCTTTTTTGTCAACGTGATCTACTGTTAATTTAGATTCAGGTTCTGGAAAAGTTAGATCTCTAATAGATAAAATGATATAAAATCTATCTTCTTCACAAAGATCTTTATATGACATTCTTTTTGTTCTATTAAGAACTCTAACACATGCTTCTAAAATTGTATTTAGTTTATCGTCGACGTCCAAGATATTAGTTTCATCGATAGTTGAAAAATGTCTAATTTCCGCAACTTTAGCAGATCTAATAGAAATTTCTGTGTCTTCTGGATAAAACATTCCACCTGAAGGTAAGTTTACTAATGGAATTGCATGATAACCTAAATGAAAATCTGGATCTTCTGCAGTTTGTGTTGCAAAGCGTTCCATGTTTACTTTTCCCAGATTAACTGGTTCTTCTCTTTCTTCTTGAGCGGGTTGCTCGGTTTGACTAACAACAGCTTGATACTGTTGTTCTAAATCGTCGAATTGTTCTTTTTCTGACATTACTTTTTAGATTTAAGTTTATTAATTTTGTCCCTGTCCCAGACTTTATCTTCTTCAGGGCGACTTTCCATTTCTTTACGTATTAATTCTCTAATGAAGGCCGAAATAGAAATTGGCCTTTCTTCTCTTTCAATTGCATCATTCAAGATGATTCTATTTAAGGCAAAGACTTCTTCTTCGCTTAAAAGAACTTGCAATTTTTTAGTTAGTTTATCTTTTGACATGTAGATTATGTTGATATTATATTATATATTCAATACAAAAAATAAGGATGAACACTTTTAAGGCATTCATCCTTATGAAAAAATTATTACGCTAATACTTCTTTGAAAGCATCAGATCTCCAAATTACTTCTAAAGTAGCTGGATCAGAAGATTCATAGTTTAATTCAGTTGTAAATCCTAAAGCAGAAGTGATAAAGCAGTCTTCTAATGTAACTGTTCTGTAAATATCACCAGCTCTATTGAATTGTACAATAACAAGAGTACCTACATAATCTTTTTTAAGACCCATAACACCAGTTTGAGGATCAAATTGTTTGTTATACCATTGTCTTAAAGTCTTATACAAATAAGCTTGGTTTGAATTGTTTAAGTTTAACGAGAAGTTAACTGTTACATCCACAGAAGTTTCACTTGGCATACCAGCGTAAGATCTAGTAGCAAATTTAAACTTTTGAGTTTTTGCTTCAATCGCTTTATATAAATCTAAACCCGCGATAGAATTCACATGTTGGATTAATAAAGGGGCATCAGCAACTCCAGTTGGAGGTAAGATAGTTACTTCAAAAAGGTTAGCCTGTACTGGTTCGTACTGCATTCCTTTCTTTGAAGTTTGGTCTTGTGAATAGTGTGGTAAAGCCATTTTACTTTATATTTATTTTTATCTATTTATTAAGAAAAGTTTCCAGTTGCGATTTCACCTGTATTTAAAACTGTAGTTCTGTGAACAACAATTTCTAAACCTTTAACCGGTTCAACAAATGTGTCAATAATACCCATATTGTTGTCGATTACATCGTCTGTGTTATTTGTTTGATCCATTACGTTTTTAAAGTCGTAAATACCGCTATCTGCTTTTACAGATTGCATAAATGAATCTGCCAAAGTTTTGATTTCTAATCTTGTCTGCGCTGTATTAAATTCAAATACGTAATCTTTAAGAATTTTAGCCATACCCTCTTGGATATAGATTAATACTTCTCTTACGTGAGCCGAAGATAATGCAGACTTGATTGATTGCTGAGCCGTTTTGTTACCTAAGATAGTTAAACCAGCGCCTCTTTGGAAAACGATTGGGTTAATACCAAATGGTTCTAAAATATCTCTATCAGCTTTATCGAAAGCGTATTCAACACCAACTACATTAGCACCCGTAACAACGCCTCTTCTAGGACCTGCAACGATTGACCAAGGTAATGCGTTAAAGTATTTATCGATAAAATTGTTAGATACGTAAGCCGCGGGTGGAACAATAACGTCTTTACCATTTTCTCTTACTAATAAACCTGGAGCGTAGTAGAATGCGTAATTTGCACCTTCATTGATAGAAGGTAATGCATATAATGCGCTAGGGTTTTTATCTAAGTTACCACCGTCTTTGATATAAATTACATCAAATTCGTTGTTATCATTTTTAAATGAAGGATCTGTAGAGCTTTTGAAATCTTTAACAGTTGGAGCATTCAAAATAGCTGAAGCATTTTGTCTTTCGTGAGCTAAGTATGAAAGTTCTTTCTTAGTTAAAATTGATCCATTCTCATAAGATGCAAATGTATCTACAATATATCTGTAATCGATAACATCTTTATCAATTAATGCGTTGAATAAACCTGTACCAGATAATTGACCTAATACACCCGCAATTGTTTTAGCTGCAATATTTGCTTTTCCTAAAACAAATGGTTTGTAAACTGTAGTAGCTTCTTCGAAAGAAACGTTATAGAAACCTGACCAAGTAGCTGCAACTTCTCTATCGCAAGTTACTGTCCAAGTGTTTGCTGTTCTTTGTACTCTTTTAACTTTAGCTAATCTACCAACAACAGCCGAATCAACATAGTGTCCTTTTTTGATAGGGAATGCATCAGCTGCAGATGTTGTATTGTATGCCATTGTAAATACTCCGCCACCTAAATTAGCATATGTACCACCAACTAAATCTTTAGCTTTAGCATGTGCGTATGTTGGGGTGATAATTTGATCATATACATTGATATTTCCGGCAGAAGCTAGAGTATATGCTGAAGCTAAAGTAGCTGAATTAAATGTAATTTCTGTATCTGCGCCATTCAAAGCTACGTTTGTAATTTCAGTGTATGTATTAGCTGTAGAAGTTAATAAATATTGACCAACTTGAAAATCTGCAGTTAAATCTTCATTATCAATTGTTAAAACTGTATTAGTAGCTGATGCAGCATTTGCTACAGCAACAACATTAGCATCATATGTAATTACGTTCGTTTGTACATATTCAGCAATATATGAAAGTAATTCGTAGTTTTCAGTTTCGTCGTATACATGACCAACTAAATCAACTTTAGTACCCGTTTCGTAAGTTACTAAATCTTCGTTAACTGCGCAGAATAAACCTGTTCTTCTAGCTTCTTGGTTGATACCAGCTTCAATGTATAAGTTTCTACCTTCTAAATCTCTAAATCCTGGAATTAATGAACCAGTGTATTTAGCTAATAAAGTAACTTGTCTTAAAGCCGAGAATTCATCTAATTTATTTTTCAATAAACCATCTGCGTTAAAATATGCGCCATAAACTGGATCTGTATCCATTTGCGCAGGATTAAATTCACCTTTGAAAACAAAAACATCTACCATGAAATCTGATACGTAATCAAAATCATTTAAGAATGAAGGTACATTACCTTCACCATACCATTCTCTTGCTGTAATTTCAAAAGGAGTAACATCTTGCGCCTTTCTTACAATAACAGTAATAGGTTCTTGTTTAATGTTAATAAAATTTAAAATTCTGTCGTCATCGATTCCAATAGTATCTAATGTTGCTTTATCTTCTGGGAACCAGAATTTATCAACATTGAAATAACTAGCATAATCATTTGATCCGCTTAATGAATTGATAGAATCAATTGAACCATTAGTTACAGGAGCTTGCCATTCGATTGTGTCGTTTGCGTCAATATCTGCCACGTTTAAAGCTAAAATTGGACCTCTACCTAAAGCAGCTAATGCTGATCTATGGAAAAACATACCAATTTTTTCTAAATTTGTGTCAATATTACCAAATAATGTCGTGAATTCTTCAGCAGTTCTGATGAAAACAGGAGTATTGTAAGGACCTTTTTTAGAGTGACCAACTACCAATCTGATAGTTTCAACTGTAACGTTAGTTGTTTGAGACTTGTCAAATTCTAGTCTGTAAACGCCAGAGCTCTTAAAGTTCAATAATTGAGGACTAAGTGCCATAATTTTATAAGTATTTTTTTATCTTTAGACTATATATCAGAACAATCTTTGCAATTTATTATTTTAATAAATCATAAATATCATATTGTAAATCTCCTTGAGAATCATTGTCTCTATACAAAGCCGCCTCCATGTAGTCATGTAGCTGAGGATCAATTATATCTAATAATTCTTCAACGAAATCAGCATAATCTGTTGTTCCAAAAAATTCTGTAGCAATAATAGAAGACATAATTAAATCATCATTTCCCATTTGGGCAGCATAACTTCCATTCTTTACTGTACCAAAAAGTGACGCTTCATTAACTGTTTCAATATCATTGATAAAAAATCTATTTGCTTCTAATAATTTTTTAAAGTTTTGACAAAAAACAGCTTTATTATCTGCCTTTAATCTTAAACCCATTTTTAATGTTTTAGAATCATGTCTGTGTTTAAATCTTAAAACCATCTCATCCTCAAATTCATTTCTTTGTGGAAAAATAGTTCTTAGATATTGTAATAAAATAGTTCCATATGTGTTAAATTCAATAACCATTTTTATAGATTCTGGATTGAATATTTCACATGCTAGTGTATATAATATTTTTGAAAAATCTTCAATGACATGTTCATTTGATCTAAATGATGCAACCTGATTCATTCTAAAAAAATCATACATAGCACCTGGACTTACCATTTTATCGATATGTTTTTTAGCCATAGGTTCTATTTCAAAAACATTGATAACTGAGTAATCTCCACCATTACCTTCTGCAATATCTACAGAAAATAAAAATCTATGATCCTCAGATCTAGCCGTTTCTATATCGAAGTCTGGATGAAATCCTAAAAATCCTTTTGTGTCTATGTGAATATTTTCAAATTCTTCAAAATCATGATGTATAAATTTCTTAGCCTTTTTTCTCATAATAGCTAAAGATGCTGGAGATAATAGTAATGAACTTGAACTTACGAATTCGTTACCATATTGTCTATTAAATGCTTCTTCAGAACCTAAGTTTTTTAATTCTCTTTGGTACCACGCATCATCTCTGTCAGGGTGTTGCCACCAATCAATTCTTAGTGGTGTATATGCATTATTTCCTTGTTCAGCAGCTGACCAAATTTCATAAAATTTATTAAATCCGTTTGGGGTAGAAGTGATATTAATACGAGAAATCTTAGATGCAGAAAGTGTAGGATAAACGTTTTCATAAAAAGTATCTACGATAGATGGGTGAATATGTGCAAACTCATCTAAATATAAATTATGAATTGTAAAACCGATACCCGCTTTTGCTGTAGTAGCTTGACCAACTAAACGACAACCATTATCAGCTCTAACGTTCATAACGTCATACTTGATAATTCCAGGTTTCATATAAAATGGCAAATGTTCAATTACAACCTTTGCTTTATCGATAATTTCTTTTGTTGAATCTGCCTTGTTGGCTAAAAGAAGTGTATTTTTATCATAATTAAAAACAATAAACCACGCATTAAAAATAGATGCAGTTACTGTTTTACCCATTTGTCGAGATGCCAGTACTATGTTAAATCTTTCATTTTGAAGATTTCTTAGCATTTGTTTTTGATATTCTCTAAGTTTAACTCTTTGAATACCTTCATCCGTCATTACTACTGCATATTTTTCTGCAAAATATACAATATCATTTGCACATCGTGAAATTTCTTTAATCTCATCATCTGTGTATTCAAACACTAAATTACCTTTACGAAGATGTTGTTTACCTTCATAAAAGGGAGAACTCACAGCGGGTTTATATCCTTTATCAATTGCTAAAATATAGTCATTTACGTTTTTGGTAGACCATATTAATTTTACAGATTGTACGTCGCCTGATTCTTTAGGAATCCATACATTATCACTTGCATTCTCAGCCATATTAATCTTCTGTATTTATTTCAGCGTCATCAATATCTAAATTTTCTACAATTTCTTCTGATTCAGACGCACCCATTCTAATTAATCTCATTAGATCTTTTGTACCTCTTTGCACATTTCCATTTTCAGTAGATCCTCCGGCTGATTGAATTTCTTGTCTATCTACATTTTTACGATACATTTCAATATCTCTAGCAATACGCTTTGTAGATTCTTCAGTTGCCATCAAATACATGGTTTGAGACTTGATAATATCTAACATTGATTTTTGTAATGTAGCTAAAACTTCAAACATTCTAGGAGCTAATTCCCCATCTTCGATAGTTTCTAATAAAGTTGTTAATGCTCTTTCACCTGCATTTAATTGATAAACGAGAGAACTCATTGTCATTTCGTCCATCTTCTTTTTAGCCATAACATATTCATCTTTGGTGATAATATCTTCGTCTAAATAGAATTTCATTAAAGCTGTAATAGTTTTTTCAGCTTGTTTAGTTGCGCTAGTTTTCATATCTTTGAAACTAACGTTTTCTTTAATTCTTGCGGGCGGTAAAGCTGGATCTTTTTCTACTAGATCTGTGATAGATTCATCAGTGCCTATTAGCTCATCTAATTCTTTGCGAATATCATCAGCTTGTTCACTAATGGTTCTTTTCTTTTCTTCTGACATAATATTATATTATTTCTAAGTATAAGATATGTATCTGTATTACCTAGCGTTCTTGAATTTCTGGAATCCAATAGATGGTATTGCATTATCAATGATTGTAGCCAATTGATTATCCCTAACAACATATTGATTTAATATGTTGTGATGTTGTTCTAATTCAACTGGTTTTTCAAACATTCTTAAATTTGTTAAGAATAATTTAGAGCCCTTTAAATGATAATATGTACCTGAATCCCACATAAATGCAGTATTTAAATCTTTAATTTCACTAAATGCTGCAATTAAATTATTATTTGCATTTTGAGGTAAACCCTCGTTGCTCAATGGATCTAATGCATATATGTATAATGACAATTGTCTAAATGTATTACTAGCATTTAATACAAACGCATACCATTTATCTTTACCAAAAATCATATTATGTGCAAACGTATGAACAATGCCATTTATAATTATTTTAAATGCAAAAGCACTTACTAAAATTCTAAATCCGTTATTTACATTATAATCTCCAAATAAAAATTCTTCTTGAGGATTATTAGCAGTTTCAAATTGTGGAGAAAACCATGCAGTAATTGCAAAATCATCAGTCGCAGTCATTTTACTAGCTTTCACATATTCTAAAGCCACGTTTGTTCTATCTACGTTTGTTAAATCATAATAGTTTTTAGAAACAACAGTCCATCTATTCTTTAAATCATAATCAACGATCTTTAAATCTTTGGATTGGAATTGTCTAATTCCATCTCTATAAGATGTAGAAACTGTCTGGAACTGCTCTGGCTTAGTTGTTTTTTCATAAGTATCTTGAATTTCTGCGCCAAATACTTCTTCTATACCTGTAATTAAATTATCTGTCAATGCTGAGAATTGATTTTCTTCTACTGCAGTAGATTCACTATATTTTGTTAATTTAAGTTTCCAATATGAAACTGCGGCATTAAAACGATCACCTAAAGAAATGGAACTAACTGTATACATTTTATTAATAATTGGAATATACATATAGTCTTTATTTCTAGGTTGTTTTCCATACCCAAATTTGCTTTCAAATTCTTGCTTAGTTATATGAATTTCAAATTCTTCAAAGTCCATACCAAACATATCATATGATATGCTAGATTCTTGTGGAAATTCATTATTTGGAACTAATATTTTTAATGTTTTTTCATCAACAACATTATATAAAGAATATTCCATTAAAATAACGTCTTTAGTTCTTAGATCTGGTTCAGTTCTAAAATAACTAACTTGATGTCCAAATATATCGCTAACTAAATTAGATAGCTGTAAATAAACCTGCTGAGATTTACCTAAATTATATGGTTGAAATAATGAATTAGTATCGCAATTTACTCTAATATTTGCACAACCTGAATATAAATAAGGATCAGAACAATCTGTGCAAAATTGCGGACACGATTCAATTATACCGTTATCTCTTTGAAGAGTATATGTGATTGATAATAATGTAAGAGTATTTCCTGGAATTAAAGCTGCAACTTCAGCTTTAACATCTAAATATAATGGTTGTCTAGGATTAAATTCTAAATGAAATAAATCTCCAAAATTTGTATCTTTATTCAGTGGTCTAAATTCTGAATAAGTTTGTCCAGTTTGAGAAAATCTATATTCGTATTCAAAATAATTATACTGATTTACATCTCTATAAAAAACAACATTCGTTGCTGAAATTGGAGATGGTTCCGATAATCTTAATTGATTTGCATCAATTAATTCTGCAATTTCTAATTTTCTATTACCTACAATAATAAAATCACCTTCTGAATAATTAGTAAAATTAGTTTGAGATCCAAAAACTCTATCATCTCCGCTTACTAATGTAATTCTACCGACAGTCGATAAATCAGATAAACCTATTAAGATTTCCCAATCTATTATTTTTTCAACGTCTTTATAAGGATCTTTTAATGCTGCTATTAAAAAATCTCCGTATTCATTTGCAGTATATCCTTTAATCATTAGTATTTTCTTCTATTTTAATTGAATCTTGCGGCTTATAAACTTCGCCTGCAATCCAAGATGCTATAAAACCCGTAAGAGAAACAAAATAAACAGCCAAATCTGCTAAATTTGCAGAAAACCAAATAGCTCCTGCTCCCGCTATAGCCCATAATACAACTATAACATATATCATAATTTCTCTTCTAGAACTTGGCCCGGGTAGCATTATTCCTGTTTTTGCACTAGGTCTTTTGGTTTCTGCCCAAATATAAGTTGCCACATATGCGGTCAAAGAACCAAAATATGCAGCCATATCTCTAAAATTTGAATTTTTATAGGCACCTAAAATTCCCATTGCAATCCAAAATAAGACAACCACATAAACTAGGCCTTCTCTTTTTCCAAAGTTTTTTAAAAATGTGGGTTTATTAAATTTTGGTAATGTTAATTTTGCCATTTAATATCAGACTTTTTTCTATATATTCAAGAATAAAAGTCTAATAGTCTGTTACAATGAGCACTTCGGGATTATCGCCTTCTAATTTACTTTCAATAGAATCTAAAAATATTAAAATGGGCTCAACTAAAGCGGAGTTAGCTGTATTTAAGGCTTGTTCTTCAACCCATCTATCCAATCTATTTAGGACATTAACGAGCTTATGTCTATGATATGGTTTATTATCGAATAAAATATTTAATTTTTTTAGAATTAAATTTAAATTTTTTAATTCTTCCTCATCAAACATTTCAAATAATCTAAAAGTAACGTGTAAAACCTTAAAACTAAATGTAATTTTTTTACCTGTTTCTTTATCATCGATCATTCTCGAATAGTTTTTACTTTTATCGAGAGTAAGTTTTATCCATTTTAGGCGTGACATTTCTTTTAACATCATGCTGATAAAATAGATTGAATTAGCATCTTTGTGTAAAAATTCAGAGCCTATAGATTTAAACTTGTTAATTTCGTTAGGGTATGTGTTTTCAATATATTTTTTAAGTTCTTTCGGAGAAACTAGAATAGACTGACTATCTACATCCATATAGTCTATTTGATTTTTAACACCTGTCCATATTTTATTGTCATAATAATTATATTTAAATAATATTACGTCTATGATGTCAGTTGAATCTAATATTGAAAAATTTCTCATTAATATACTTTAATGGTTGTTTCGATTTTACGAAGTTGTTGTTCTAATTGCTCTGGCGCAAACTTTTTAAGTTCATTAAATTCTCTTTTGCCGATTTCATTGATTCGCATAAAAACTTCTAAAGCCTCTTCACTAGGTATGTATTCTTCCTTTTTAGGAGCAGCTTTTTTAGTTTTTGTGTAAATCCACATCGGAACAGAAGTGAATCGCTGAGCAACTAAACTCCAACTATCAACTACCGAAGCACCATTAATACCATTAATGTTAAATAACTGTGCGTTAGATGGAAATTTAATTGCAAAAAAACGATTAATCATAAAATGATGTCGTCTCTTTGTTTGTTCTTTTATATTTGCATATTCTTTATTCTTTGTAAACATAATTTTTACAAAGTCAAATAATTTAGTTTCGTCTAGCATGTTTTATAAGTTTATTTAATCCACTCGTCGAATGCCATTGAATACCACTTAACTGGATTTTCGTTAGGATACATTATCTCGTATCTTTTTGCCCATTCCTGTACTTCCCATCTTAATCCGTATGCAGATGCTTCTAATAAAATTCTTTCAATTTGATCTAAATCTTCAATAGTGGGTTGCGCTGTCATTTTAAAAAAGATTATTAAGGTTTTTAGTTAATGGCTTAGAATTTGTTTCATCTTCTAAACCCGCAAATGGATCATATGCTTTAGGAGTATTTTCCGCCTTAGCCGCCAACCATTTATTTCCTTCTAATATTTTTTCCATTTGCGTAAGCTTATTAAGTTCTGGTTCTATAATAGAGTCTTTATCGATAGCTTCTTGCATTTGTTTTTGAATAGGCTCTGGAATAGTGTGGTGGTGCAATAACATAATATCCAAATTCTGATTAAATCTTGTTTTAATTTGAGATTTGGATGAATTACCAACTACGCGATATGCTATATCTGCAATCTTTTCTATTTGTTCTTCACTAAACATGTGATCTATGATAAACTCTTTTTCTTCCTTTAGATATTGTTCTAAGATTTTATCTGCATGTTTTTGACTAATGCCAAATGTTCTACCTCCTTTATTCCAAGAAATAACTGGTTTAATATTATCAGATTTATCTCCCATTAAAATCTTTTGGAAAATAAAGTGATCGCAATTAATTTCTTCTACTTCAATACCATTCTTTTTAATCCAATCCGATACATCCATTCTCATTTTTTCTAAGAATGCTGTTTTACTAGCAAGATTAAACAACAAATCATCGGCATCTTCAGTTCTATCGTCAACTGCTTGTGCCATCATATTATTAAAACCTTCAAATGTGATAAGTTTTTTCTTAGTGTTATAGTACCAAAGTGTATATCCATCTGTTGCTTTAGAATAATCTACTAATTGAATTAGATCTCTATCACCAGTCCAAACGATACAGTTTTTCCCTTGAGCATTTAAATATGTTGACCATGCAAATAAAATATCATCTGCTTCTGCGCCTGAAATTTGTTCTACTATAACACCTTTCTTTGCAACAATTGTTTTAAATTCTTCATAGATTTCGTATACATTTTCCCAAGATACACTATCGCTTTGAGTTCTTGTTCCTTTATATTCTGCTTCTGGAAAAAGATCTTTGCGCCAAGATTTAGAATCGATTGCTAATACAATACGATCCACAAACGGTTGCATTTTTCTGATTTCTGATGCAAAATCAATAGCTAATTTTCTAATAAACTGGCCCTTGCTTTTATCATCTTCTAAAAGCTTGCCACTGGATGGCTTAGGCATAACGAAAAGCCTACTGTAGATAAAGTAGTTTCCGTCTATTAATAGCGTGTGTTTTCCTAGTCTCATTTCTTCTTCCATTATATCTGTAAATATAAACATTTTTTACGACATGGTAAAATATATTTACTATTTTTTTATTAAGATCTAATAATTTCTTGTAGTTTATATACGCAACTTAACATAGTAATAACAGGGTCAATAACATGCACTCTTTGGGCTTGATGCTCAGCTACTGTAATTACTATTTGTGGAATACATTTAAGTTGATTTGGTTTTTCAGCTTGAATATACTCAACGAAATCAGATCCTAGTGATTGTAAAACTTCATCAATTCTATTAGAATATTCACTAACCAATAATTTGTAGTTTTTAACAGGATCCGTCTCATTAAAGATTAATTCAAAAACATCCTTGTAGACCGAATTAAACTTTTTAACATCGTCTACTGTTATATTGGTTGTACCCTGCGATTTATAGCCTTGTAATTTGTTTAGAGTAGAACGAAGATCTGGAAAATTACGCTTAACAAACTCGACTAATGCAGGTTTGTCAATTGTCATTTCTTCTTTACCACAAATTTCATAAACTCTTTTGATATATTTTTTTGTCAATTCAGTTTCTTCAGATTTATCAAAGTCAAAATTAATAACTTCAAATCTTGAAAGAATTGGATCTGGCAATTTATTAATATAATTACAGGTTGCAATAAATCTTGAATTTGATGCAAATTGTTCCATTGTAGCACGAAGAGCTTTAAAGAATTGGTCAGATACGCCATCAACCTCATCTAAAATAACTACTTTAAATTTACCTTGATCGTCTAATACTGACATTGTAGAACAAAAATCTGTAATTCTAGTACGAATAACTTCAACAGATGTATCTGTCGATGCATTGATATACAAATAAGGTAATCCAAATTGATTAACTATTGCTTTTGCAGTTGAAGTTTTGCCAGTGCCTGGACTACCTGCTAAAAGCATATTTTGAGTTAGACCATCTTTAAATTTGTTCATAACTCGATCTGGAAGAATTAAATCTTCTAAATTTTTAGGTCTATACTTTTCTGTAAATAGTGCTGTAATCATATCTTTTGCTTTATATACATATTATACATAGTCAGATAAATAAGTTTCAGATGGCGGCTAAAAACAAATATCCAGAAATACAGAGAACCGGTGGTCCTTTTCCAGCCAATCGATTTGGTATAAAGTTTAAAACCTTGTCAAGATCTCAAAAAAGATTATTGGCTGAAAATCCACTGCTCAAAGAGCGCTGCCAGAGTGATCAATTCACGCATATTTTATTTGAGCAAGATTCTTATCGTATGAGAGGTTATAACGTGGACAATAAGCTCTTTTATGACTGGAGCACAGGCGAAATACTAGAAAAACAAACTCTTTTAGAGAATTATAGCACTATAGATTGGGTTTGTGCATTGTCTGGACGCCCTATTCGAGCTAAAATGAATGATTTTAGTCTTGAAAACTTTGTACATCCTAAATTTCATGATGCTTTAAATGCCCCGATGGTAGATTCTAGAATTTTAAAATCTTCTATTGAGTTTCGCAAGAAATGCAAAGAACTCTTGCTGAATCAACAACAAGAGTTCCTTAGATTAGTTAAAAAAAATTCTAAAAAATTATCCTAATAGCATTCTAAATTTATCTGCTATTGACATATTAGTAGATTCATTAATAGCGTATTCTGCTTCTAATTTAGAAATTTCCATTTCATAAAGTCTACCTAATTCAGTATTTTCTAATTGCCAATTTTCTTTTGCCGCAATTTCACCCTTTAATTTCTTTAATTTATCTAATTTTTCACTGCCTGATACTTTAGATAATCTATTTTTTTCAGAATCTATCGCTTTAGAAATCATATCAATTTTATCTTGATCTCCTTTTTCTTTATTTTCTTTATTTTTAAGATCTTCTATAGCTTTTTCGTAATCGGCTATTTTAGATTTTATCTTTTCTGCTTCTGGATTTTTAGAAACTTTATCTTCTTCTTTTTTGATTAAAGTTTCAATTCTATCGAGTTTACCTTGTTTTGTATTTTTATTAGCTTCTTTATCCACCGCCTCTTGATCTTGCTTTTTATTAGCCTTTCTATCTGCTATTTTCTTTTCAACTTCTTTAGCTTTTTGTTGCATTTCTGCATCTTTTTTAGCTTTATCTACACCTGCTTGAGCTGCTTGTTCAGCGTCTGATTTTCCAGCTGGTTTCTTTTCAGCATTTGTAGAATCTGTTGGATTTTCATTATTTGTTGTAGTCGGTTCTTCTTCGGGCTGTGAATCTTCTTTGCCTTTATTTTTGTCTAATTCTGCTAAAGCATTTTTAGTTTCTTCATCTTCAGCTGCAATTTCTTTTGCCTTTTTAGCATTTTCTTCAGCTTCTTTTTGAATAGATGCACTTCTTCGTGCAGATTCTTGTTTTAATTTATTTACTCTTTGAGCTACTTTCTTTTTCATTTCAGGATCCATTTCCTCACCCATTAATTTTAATCTAGCTTCATCTACTGTTATTTGTACATCATCTTCGGCTTGTGCAATTAATTTATGTACTTTTTTAGAACCAAATCCAGTTATTTTTGAATTTCCATCACCATCTGTGCTTTTATACTTATTATCTAAAAAAGTTTGCATCTTTTCGATACCCGCAGTTAATACATCTTTTTTCTTTTGTAAAGCTGTAATTTGTGCAGTCATTCTAGCTTTCATTTTTTCTATTTGAGCATCCTTAGAATCTTTATCAATCGGAGTTTTTTGAACTGCTGGTTTAGCTGTTGGTTTTTTAGTTACCGGCTTTTTAACCGCTGGTTTTTTAGCTATTGATGGTTCGGCTTCTTGAATGTCTGTTAAATTATTTTCTTCAACTTCTGCTCCAATTTGATCTCTTTTTAATTCTAATTTTTGTATTACAGCCTCTTGATTAAGCTCATCTAATTTTTGTTTTTTTAATCTATCATAGTCTCCTAATACTTGTTTTGCAATAGCTTTATTTCTTTTAGTATCTTTAATATATTTGGCAGCGCCCGCAATTGATAAACCAATGCCACCCAATACACCAGTTATACCTAATCCAACTAATTGAAATATAGGATCACTAAAAAGATTTCCGTAAGAAGATTTAGCATCATCCCATGCACCTTCTAATATTAGATTTTCACTCAATGATTCTAATCCCCATTCTAATTCTATTTCTTTATAGTCTTCTTTTACCTGTGCAGATAATTGATTTAATTGAGTCATAATAGAATCAACGTCACTCATTATATCTTCTCTACTTGGAGTATTTACAATCGGAGCTTCTGATGTTGTTGTAGAAGCATTTACTACTGTAGATGTAATTTCAGTGGTAGTTATAGCTTCATTTTCAACTATAATCTTATTGTACCAATTTTCAAAATTCATTTTCATAATCTTATTTTTTATATGATACTTTATATATCTCAATTTTATTGAGCAAAAAAAAGGCTTCCAAATTGGAAGCCTTTTATATTTAAATCTATTAGTTAATTAGATTATACTAAAGAGATTAAGTTAGTCCAAGTAACACCGCCTACAGACTTAGCACTAATAGTGAATTTCACATATTGTGTTTCTGGGTGGAAACCTGCTTCAACTAATGCAAATCTAGATTTAACAGCAATTTTTGGTGCCATTGTACCTTCTGCAATAGTTTGTACTGATTCAGCCATTAAGTAAGGCATGAATACTAAACCAGGACCGTTACCGTCACCTTTTCTACCAACTAATACGTCGTAGTTATTCCACTTCCACTTAGGGTTAGTGTAAACTTGTACGCCTGCGATTGA
>JACCDH010029711.1_pt1 | contig 56953 bp, 44 predicted proteins | sample 7442481 | NCBI WGS metagenome assembly JACCDH01 (sample SAMN15323433, study PRJNA562643) | freshwater metagenome | isolation source: river surface water | place: USA:Blue River Watershed | collected 2017-08-15
GGATCAAACTCTTCATTGTAAAAAATTTGACTGACTTTTTCTCAAAGTATTTTGAGGTCCGCTATTTCTTCTTATTAAACTTCAAAGAACTTTCCTTTCTAAAAAAAGGACTGCAAAAGTAATGCTTATTTTATTAAAAACAAAATAAAATTATTTATTTTTTTCTAACTCTCTAGCAACTCAACAATCTCTCTCAGAACGGGGTGCAAAAGTAACACCTTTTCTATACTTTCCAAATAAATTCTTGCTTATTTTTTGAATCTTGCTTTCATACTTTCATTTCACTCTATTAAAAACCCTGTAAACCAGACTATTGCTCAAATAATACGTATTCTAAAAAAATAATATTAAAAACAAAAAGAGCAAAATCAAAGTGATTTTGCTCTTTTTAAATAATAAAAAATCTTTATTAATCGTGTGAAATCGAATCTATAATATCAAATTTTGTAATAATATGTGTGTTTCCTGACATGTCATTCATTAAAACAGCCTGATTATTTTTGTCTATTAACAAAGATAAATCGCTAATTGGGGTTGAATGATGCACAAAAGGAAAAGGTGGCTTCATTATTTCTTTAATTTGCACCTCTTTATTCTGATGATTTTGCATTATGATTTCTAATATATCCGAATCATTAATGGAGCCTACAAACTCATTTCCTTCCTTTACCGGCAATTGGGAGATGTTATATTTCTTCATTAACGCATATGCATCTGACAATTTTTGCTCTCCAGCAATGGTTAATAGTTTTAAGTTTTCATGCTTTTTGATTACATCCATTGCCAAAGCTGGTTTGTGTTTCTCTATAAAACCTCTATCCCTCATCCAATCTTCATTAAACATTTTACCTAAGTATCGTGTTCCATGGTCGTGAAAAATAACAACCACCAAATCTCCCTGCTTGAACATTGATTTCATTTGAAGCATTCCTCCTATTGCTGCGCCTGCACTATTTCCTGCAAATATCCCTTCTGTACGTGGTAATAACCTTGTATATATAGCAGCTTCTTTGTCTGTTACTTTTTCAAAATGATCGATTAAACTAAAATCGACGTTTTGTGGTAAAAAATCCTCACCTATACCTTCAGTTATATATGGATAAATTTCGTTGTTATCAAACTCCCCTGTTTCTTTGTACTTTTTAAAAACAGACCCATAAGTATCTATTCCTAAAATTTTGATTGAGGGGTTTTTCTCTTTTAAATATTTTGCTGTACCACTTATGGTCCCCCCTGTTCCTACCCCAACAACTAAATGTGTAATTTTACCCTCCGTTTGTTCCCATATTTCTGGGCCTGTAGATTGGTAGTGTGCTAGTGAATTACTTAAATTATCATACTGATTGGGTTTCCAACTATTGGGAATTTCACTTGCCAGTCTTGAGGAAACTGAATAATAGGACCTTGGATCTTCTGGTTCAACATCTGTTGGGCAAACAATTACTTCTGCACCAAAAGCTTTTAAAGCATCAACTTTTTCTTTTGATTGCTTATCAGTGGTGGTAAAAATACATTTGTACCCTTTTACAACAGCAGCAATAGCCAATCCCATTCCGGTATTTCCGCTTGTACCTTCTATTATAGTACCACCGGGTTTTAATGCACCACTTTTTTCTGCGTCTTCGATCATTTTTAAGGCCATTCGGTCCTTAATACTGTTTCCTGGATTTGTTGTTTCAATTTTAGCTAAAACAGTACATGGCAAACTTGCCGTAATTTTATTGAGTTTTACCATTGGCGTATTGCCTATAGTTTCTAAAATGTTTTGATAATATGGCATGGTTATTTTTTAAAATTGCATAATAATATAGACCAATAACAAAACAATGATTATGGGATATATTATTTGCTGTTTGGCTTTTGTTTGTCTTGCTTTTTTGAAATCATATAAATAAGCAACAATGACTGCACTTAAAAATATAATAATGAGTACTTTAATCATTTAATTGGCTTAATGTTCCCTTGAGTTGATAAAGCTTTTGTGCTAGTTCGGCTTGCTCATTGGACCAATGGTTATAAGTTCTAATGGTTTCACTAATTTCACTTAAATACCTGTTTCTTGAAGAAGGTATAATGAAAATCTTTTCGCTCATTTCATCTGAAGCAATATAATTGTTGGATAAGTTTGCCTCACATTTTGAATTAATAGTATTTATAATTTCAATGTATAGCTTATTCATACCTGGGTCATTGAATTGACTTGCAATAGTTCCATAAACTGGCATTAAATCAAAATCATCTTCAAATCTTTTGTGATTTCTTTGGTATTGTTTTTTTACATCACGAATAGCATCAATTGAACCTTTTTTATCAAACTTGTTAATTGCAATTAAATCCGCAAAATCTAACATATCAATTTTTTCCAATTGTGACGCTGCACCATATTCTGGTGTCATAACATACAATGAAACATCGCTGTGTTCTGTAATTTCTGTATCACTTTGTCCAATTCCTGAAGTTTCTAAAATAATAAGATCATAATCAGCTGCCTTTAATATAGTAATTGCGTCATCCACATGTTTACTTAGAGCCAAATTACTTTGTCTAGTTGCTAATGAACGCATATAAACCCTGTTATTATTTATACTATTCATTCTGATTCTATCACCTAACAATGCTCCTCCTGTTTTACGTTTACTTGGGTCAACAGAAATAATAGCAATATTTTTATCTTTTTGATCAAACAAAAACCGTCTTACAAATTCATCTACTAAACTACTTTTACCGGCTCCTCCAGTTCCTGTTATTCCTAACACTGGACACTTTTTATTTAACGTATTTATTTTTTCTTGAATAGATGTCTTATAAGATTCGAACTCTTCAGGAAAATTTTCGGCGCAAGAAATTAACTTGGCTAAATAAGCTGCATTTGAAAGGTGTACTTTTTGAATATCAAATGTAATATTATTACCTGTTGGATAATCAGATTTTTGCACTAAGTCATTAATCATCCCTTGTAAACCCATTGACCTTCCGTCATCGGGATGGTATATTTTACAAATTCCATAGTTTTGAAGCACCTCAATTTCTTCGGGAAGAATTGTTCCTCCTCCTCCTCCAAAAATCTTAATATGTCCTGCCCCTTTTTCTTGGAGTAAATCATACATGTATTTGAAATATTCATTATGCCCTCCTTGATAACTAGTCATAGCAATTGCATTTGCATCTTCTTGAATGGCAGTATTCACAACGTCTTCGGCACTTCTGTCGTGTCCTAAGTGAATTACTTCACAACCAGTTGCTTGAATGATACGACGCATTACATTGATAGCTGCATCATGTCCATCAAACAAGGAGGCTGCGGTTACTATTCTAACTTTATTTTGTGGGATATAAACTTCTGTTTGCATTTTATTTATTTTTAAAAAATAGCATTAAAACTTAATGCTGGTAATATTGGTAATTGGTTGACTCTAGTATAATTAACTCTATCGAAATAAAAGATATTGGCTCTGTTGTAAACATTGGTTACTGACAGCACAATGTATGATTTTATCTTCTTAGAAATTTTAAAATTGTATTTTACTGACATATCCAATCTATGATACACTGGCAATCTACCTTGATTGTATGCGCCATAAATAATTCCTAACTGACCATTTGCTGAAGTATAATTTGTACTTGGTCCATTTTGGAAATCATTTTTTTCATAAAATCCTAACGTTTGAGTGAATGGAAATCCTGAACCATAATTCCATCTTGCATTTGCCGACCATTTTGATTTTTTGTCTAATGCGTAATCAGTTACTAAGTTAATATTATGTCTTCTATCCCAATGAGGATTGTATGAGTTAATACCATCAAATCTATCTACAAATGTATAAGAGTATACGGCCCAAATATAGAGTCTTTTGTTTTCAAATTTGTATCGAATGTCACCACCAAAAGCACGACCTCTTTCTATTAAATAATCTTTTCTCAAACGTTCAGGTTTGTCAGCATAATCAGGTTTATCATCAAATATCTTGTCTCTGTTGATATTGGTTATCTGATTAAAATCTTTAAAAAAACCTTCTATCCCTATTTCGCTGTATTTGTCAATATCGTAATCTAGCCCTAAAACGGCATGGTTTGCCAATTGCAATCTTGAGGTGACCTCTTGGTTTTCAAAAGTTTTGGGAAGATCATCGGGACCAGACAAAAAACCATAAAACAAATTCACAACATCTCTGTCACTGAATGCAGACAATAAATTCTGAGAATATTTACCAACGGCTCCTTTGATTGCTAATTTTTTTGACAACAAATAACGACCATTAATACGCGGTTCTAAAGAGGTATTTCCTAATGAGGCATAATATTGAAGTCTCATTCCTGTCTCCAATGTAAAACGAGGTTTTACAAATTTATACAAAAAGAAACCACATAATTCAGTCGTATTTTCTTGTTGTTCGATTAATCGGTCGTTGGTATTATAAATCTTAAAGTTTGTACTGAAAGCATTTATTTCAAAACCATATTTTATTTCGTCTTTCTTGTTTAATGTTTGAGCATTTACTCCAATATTTAAGCCATTGATTGAGCTATTTCTTGGTTTATTATCAAGCTCCACTTGGTTAATATCATAATCCGAATAAGTTACAAAACCATCTATTTTTGATTGTTTTCCTTCTGGTATCAATGAAAATCTTGCTCCTAATCCTGTTTGATCCCAATTGTATCTCGTAGAACCTGGGAAATTGACGTTGTCCTTGAAATTGAAACCAAATAATTTTATGCTACTACCGTTTGATGAATTGAAAGTCACTTTGCTATAAATGTCATTAAAATTATATGGCAAATTATCTGGATTGGCGTATGGATAAAACACAGACGCACTTCTATCTAAATATGAATTTTTGATTGACATTATAAAACTAGAACTTCCTTTTCCGGGAACAAATTTTTTGAGGGGACCTTCCAATGATAACTTTCCTAAAAATGGACTCATTGTAAAATTACCAGCCAAATTATTTCTATTACCATCTTTTGTTTTCACATCTACTATTGCAGAGACTCTTCCTCCATGTTCTGCACCAAATCCAGCACTATAAACATCGGCTGATTTCATTAAATCAACATCAAAGACACTAAATAAACCAATGGAATGGAACGGATTATAAATTGTCATTCCATCTAAAACGATTTTATTCATAACAGGGCTACCACCTCGGATATACAATTGTCCACCTTGGTCACCACTAAATACAACCCCTGGTAAAATCTGCAAATACTGAACTAAATCGGGAGTTCCACCTATTGTTGGTATTTTGGTCAGTTGCTTTGCTGTTATTTTAGTCGTTCCTATATCAACATCTTCTTTTTTACGTTTCTTTTTGTTTTCAGAAATTTTCCCTCCATCAATTAAAACGACAGTTTGGTTTAAAAAAAAGTTATGTAACTGAATTTTGTTTGCCACAATTTCTATTTTTATTGTATCTGAGTCATACCCCGAGTAAGTAGCTACAACTGAATAAACCCCTGGTTTAACATCATTGATAATATAATAACCATCTGAGTTTGCAGTTACACCTTTGTCAGTATTTAAAATCTGAACACCAGCTAAATCCAATTCAACACCCGACTTTAGATCCTTGACATAACCTTTAACTCCTCCTAATTGAGCTTTTGCCAAAGAGCAGCTAAATAACAATAAAAACAATAAGAAATTTCGAAAAAACATAGATTGCAAATCTAATGTTTTTTTACTTTTTTTTGTATAAAGAAAAATGCCCATAAATAGACTAGCATTCCGCCCAATAATCCAATAGACCACGACCAAGCAGCTCCAAATATTTCATATTGAGGAATGAGCACAAAGGCAGAAATTCCACCTACTACAAAGCCAAGTAAATTAGATATTAAAATAATTTTAAATTCATTTTTGGCATGAAAATAATGATTGATGATATTGCTAATACTAAAACTCAAAATACCTAATCCCAAAAATGGGAATAACTGAGACATCGATGAAAAATCCTTTGAAAACAAAATTTCCCAAAAAGAATTAGGTATCAATATTAAAAGAATTAGAAGTAAAGACGAACCTAAGAAATTAATTCCTATAAATTTGCTTGTTAATTGCCATTGGCTATTCTCATCCTCTGAATTCAATATTTTCATGTGCAACATTTGCCCCATACTGTGACCTAAAATCCAAATCGATTCGGCTAATACAATGGCGTTATTATAGATTCCCAACTGACTTTCTCCAACATAAATTGCGATTAAGAAAAAACAAAATCTATAATTAAAAAACTGAATTACTTGACTGGTTTGAATCCAAAAACCATTTGACAAAATCCTTTTATTAAACTCAAAACCACCTTCGGAAGCACTTAGAAATGGCAATACAAACTTAAAAGAAATGATTATACTTATACTTAATGCAAGTAAAAATGCCATTGGATATGCATTGATTGATTGCTGATTGACAAAAAACAACCCTATAAAAAGCAACAACATGAACAATGGCAAAACAACTAACAAAACATTGCGTTGGGTTACCTTTTGCTGTCCCATTAAAATCAAATTATTCAAATTAAAAATGGAATAAAGGAATGCGGTAATTGGCACCAAATAAAGAAACAGGAAGGATGGTATAAAAAACACAACAAGTTGGGCCAATAAACTTACCATTAGAATCCACAATACTGCCGACTTCCATAGATTTAACTTATTATATTGGTAGCTTAAATTGATTATTGAGGTATTATTTCCATAATCAATAATTAATTGTAATAATGCAACGGAGGATAAAAACAAACTGATTTGTCCTCTACCTTGAGTTCCCAAATAATTAGAGAGCACGACTACTGTTAATAGACCTAAAACACCAACGATTACTTTTGATAAAAAGATTGAAAAAATCCCCTTTTTAATAGCAACCATAGAACTCTCTTTTTTAAATATTATTGGTTTTGTAGCCTTGGTTTTGCAAATAGGCTTTTACTTTTTGGCACATATCTCCTTGTATTAAGATTTCACCGTCAACAATACTCCCTCCGGTTCCACAATGCGATTTTAACTTTTTTGACAAAGTTTCTAAATCATCCATTTTCCCTACAAAACCTCTTACTATTGTTGCTTTTTTTCCTCCTCTTTGTTTGGTTTCTAACCTAATATTAAGTTTTTGAAGATTGGGCGCTAGGGTATCCTCTTCCTCAAACGCTTCGTGTAAATTAAGAGAATCGTCGGTGCTATAAACCAATCCGTCGGTGCTTTTTTTAACTTTTTTATTCATTACTTAAAATCTTTAAACTAAGGGGTTCAATATTAATATTTATTTCGTTACCCAACCAAATTGGTTCTCCGTCCACGTGAATTGGCCCTTCATTTTCTCTAACTACCTTAAAATCAGACCCAACAAAAGTGATACTGTTTTTATTATGTGTCAAATTCCCTTCCAATAAATTTTTAATCAACGAAGGTAAACTTAAAATAGAAAAACTTTTGAGTACAACTATATTGTATAGGCCATCATCTGGCAATGCACCTGTGTGTACTTTTACATTATTTCCCCATTGGGTTGCGTTTGCTATACTTATAAGGAAGGCTTTCCCGTGCCATACTACCTTTTCTTTGTTTATTATTTGATAATATTGACTTTTATAATTGAGGTGTTTTACAATTGTTTTTACGTATTCCATTAATCCTCTTTTTTTATTAGTTGCAAACAATGCACTAATATGAGCATCAAAACCAATTCCACCAACATTAATCATACAATGTCTGTTGAACCATACTGTATCAATTAATTTAACTTGAGCAATTGATAAAGCTTTAATTGCTTCAGTTGTTTTGATTGGTATTTTAAAATGTCGGGCGAATCCGTTTCCAGAGCCCAAGGGAATTATCCCTAAAACTAAATTGGTATTTACTAATCTTGAAGCAATTTGATTTAGAGTACCATCACCACCTGCGGCAAAAACATATTCATACTTTTCTTTAATCGCTTTATCCGTAAACAGAATTACATCGCTTGACTTTTCTGTAGGCCAAAAATCGATAGAAAACCGATTGTGGTCTATATTTTCAGTCACTATTTTTTTAAGGTCAATCGTTTTTTTTCTACCAGAAAAAGGGTTGTATATAACGACTGCTTTTGATTTCATTTAACGATTAAAGGCGTATTGTATAATATTGGCACCCATTTTAAGCGCTTGTTGTCGAATTGGTTCAGGATTATTATGGACAGATTGGTCTTCCCAACCATTCCCTAAGTCGGATTCATAAGAAAAGAAACACACCAATTTGTTATTATGCATGAGTCCAAACCCTTGCGGGGATTTGCCATCGTGCTGATGAATTTTGGGCAATCCATTGTTAAAATCGAAAGTTTGATGGTAAATAGGATGCGAGAATGGGAGTTCAATAAATTCAGAATTAGGAAATACTTTTTTCATTTGCAAAGTAATAAATGGTTTTAAACCATAATTATCATCAATATGCAAAAACCCTCCTGACTCCAAATATTTCCTTAAATTTAATACTTCTTGGTCGGAGAACACCACATTGCCGTGACCAGTAAGGTATAACCAAGGATAATTAAACAACTCAGGAGAAGCTATATCCACTATTGCTTCTGTGGGATTAATATTGGTTTTTATTTGTTGATTGCAAAAATTAACAAGATTAGGCAAAGCTGTTTTATTTGCATACCAATCTCCTCCCCCTTTGTATTTTACCTTTGCTATTTTAAAAGAATAATCAGAAGAAGCTGAACTTAGAAATACAAATATGGCTAGACCAAAGATTACTTTGAACAAGGAATTAATTCTTTTTTTCATTGAAATTAAAATCTTCTAAATTTTCATGTTTAATCCACTTCCCTTTTTTGGTTAACTGATAAAAATCTATCCTGCCGTCGGGGATATAATATTGTTTAGAACCCAATTTTTCATAATTAGAGGGAACCAAATTGGTATAAGTAATCAGCTTCATTTCTTTTTCGAATCGCAAAGTCATACTTCCTTGATCAGCATACTCAAAAAACACACGATATTGAGGTGTATAATCTTTTTCAGAACCGTAAAAAACAGGAGCACCTATTTGCAATTCATTGTCTTTATCAACCCAAAGAACATCTATAATTTTTTGATTTATAAAACTGTTTTTGCCATTTAGTCCTAAAACACAATAATAATCTTTTCTTTTCTTTTTAAAATGATACATTTGATAATAGAGCGCACTAGGCCACATATCAACAGGGTAAGTTTCATAAAGTGAATCTGTTTTTGCCAAACTTCTTTCATTAAGCCAAACAACATTGGTTTCTGAATTGATTTTTCTTTTAAAAAACACCACACAGTGATTGGTAAACTCCTCTTTATTGTTCACCAAAACCCAGCTAAGTAATTTCATTTTATTATCCTCAGACTCCAAGACTGAAATAGTGTTACTTATAGCACTCCAGTCTTGTTTCATAGGGTCTATGTTTAACAATAAGTCGGTAAGTAAAAATTTAAAAGAATCGTTATAATCTATCCTTTGAGATTCAATTCTACTGAAACGAATACTATCAGAGTACTTTTGCAATAAAAGTATTTCATTTTCATTGTTATTTTGACCAATCAATTGTGTCATTATACAAATGGAGAGTAATAATAAGACAAAAGTTTTCATATTAAATACAATGCAAAATTACGCTTTTTATTGTGTGTGACTCTATAAAGCTTCAATCACCATGGCACTTGCACCACCACCACCATTACAAATAGCGGCACCACCAAGTTTAGCGTTATTTTGTTTTAACACATTGATAAGAGTTACGACAATTCGCGCTCCACTTGCACCAAGGGGATGACCTAAAGAAACGGCACCTCCATTTACGTTAACCTTTTCAATAGGTAAATTTAAAATTTTATTATTCACCAATCCCACAAGAGAGAAGGCTTCATTGAACTCAAAAAATTCAATTTCTGACATATCCACACCTGCATTTTTGGCTGCTTTAGGCATAGCAACACTTGGTGCTGTTGTAAAGTATTCTGGCTCATGTTCTGCATCTGCAAAACCTCTAATTTTGGCAATCGGTTTTAATCCCAATGAATCCATTTTTTCCTTACTCATTAAAATAAGAGCTGCAGCACCATCATTCATTGTACTAGAGTTAGCGGCAGTTGCTGTTCCTTCTTTGCTAAAAGCTGGCTTTAAACCTGCAATTTTATCAAATTTTACATTTTTATACTCTTCATCATGATTAAAAATAGTGATATTTCCTTTTTTATCAACCATTTCCACAGGCACAACTTCGTCATTAAATTTGCCTTGTTCCCAAGCTGCAGCCGAACGTTTGTATGAATTAATTGCAAATTCATCTTGTTGTTCTCTGGTAATATTTTGCTCATTAGCGCATTTATCAGAACACCAACCCATCATTTGTTGGTTATACACATCCAATAATCCATCATTTGCCAAACCATCTACCAAATTAGCATTACCAAATTTAAATCCATTTCTACTTCCCAATAAATAATGAGGCACTTGACTCATATTTTCCATTCCACCAACCACTACAACATCAGCCACGCCAGTCATAATTTGTTGAGCACCAATAGCGATAGATTTCATTCCACTAGCACACACTTTATTAATAGTTGTTGCTTGAACTTTATTAGGCAACCCAGCAAATTTAGCGGCTTGTCTTGCAGGCGCTTGACCTAAACCAGCTTGAAGCACACTTCCAAAATATATTTCTTCAACCTCTTCAGGATTTAAACCTACTTTTTCTAGAGCACCTTTAATTGCAGCTGCTCCAATTTTGGGTGCAGAAACAGAAGACAAGGCTCCCATAAAACTTCCCATTGCAGTTCTTACTGCCGATACGATATATACTTCTCTCATTTGATTGTAATTTGAACGCAAAAGTAAGTTTTTTTAATGAATCTACATATACTCTACACGATTAAATGGACTCTATTAATAACCTGCTGTAAATTCAATTAACAACGATTAAATTTCCAGATTGCACAATATTTTAAAACTTGAAACTTAAACAATTCTAGAATTAAATTAAATAAAAAATTTACATTTGCATAAACAATGCGATATTATTTGATAGCAGGTGAAACAAGCGGAGATTTGCATGGCTCTAATTTAATGCAACATCTGCTAAAAATTGACCCTGAGGCTGAAATAAGATTTTGGGGAGGTGATTTAATGGCGGCAAAAGGGGGCACAATGTTCCGACATTACAAGGCTACCGCTTTTATGGGTATTACTGACGTTTTACTTAACATTAATAAAATTTTCAAAAACTTATCTGATTGCAAAAAAGACATTGTTTCGTTCAAACCCGATGCTTTAATTTTAATTGACTACCCTGGATTTAACCTCAGAATAGCTAAATTTGCTAAGTCAATGGGCATTAAAGTCCATTACTATATTAGTCCTAAGGTATGGGCATGGAACACGAAAAGAGCTTATAAAATCAAGCAAAACGTTGACCATCTGTATAGCATTCTTCCATTTGAAATCGATTTTTTTAAACCTTTTGGAATTACACCCGACTACGTTGGCAATCCAATTTGCGATGCTATAGAACAGTATCAGTTTGACAGCACTTTTAAGCAAAATCATCAAATCACAAAACCTGTAATTGCGCTGTTGCCAGGGAGTAGAATGAGTGAATTAAAGCATGTGTTACCAGAAATGTTGAGTATCTGCAACTATTATCCTGAGTATACATTAGTACTTGCAGGCGCTCCCCACATTGAAGACAGTGTTTATCAAAAATACATAGGAAATTTGCCAGCAAAGCTGATAAAAGGGAAAACGTATGATGTTGTAAAAAACAGTCATGCTGCCCTTGTTTGTAGCGGAACGGCGACTTTAGAAACGGCATTATTAAATTGTCCTCAAGTAGTTTGTTATAAGTTTAGTAATATTAGTTATGAAATTGGGAAAAGGGTAATAAAGGTTAAGTACATTTCTTTGGTTAATTTGATATTAAACAAATTGGCAATTCCTGAATTAATTCAACATGAATTGAATGAAATCAATATTAAAAGGGAATTAGATTTGATTTTGGATGGCAAAAACAGAGAGGATCAACTAACAAACTATACGGAACTAACTGAAATTGTTGGTAAGGCAGGCGCGAGTGTTAGAACTGCTGAACTAATTTACAAAAGATGTTCAACGACTTGAGATTCCTTGTAAGCTGTTGTCATTTCACGTTTACCTACGGGTCCATTCACTGATTGCACCTTCATTCCTAATGCTTTCAAATTTCTTTTAAACTGACCTTGAGCACAGTAGGTTGTTAACATCCCATTTTCTTTTAAATAATCAACAGCAAATCCTATGGTTTCTTGAGTCCACATTTCAGGTTGTTTGGCGGGAGCAAAAGCATCATAATACATTAAATCAACTTCGCCTTTCTTAATCAAATTTGCGAGTGAATCATCTTGACTTTGCAAATCAGCTTTAAGAATACAAAAATTAAATTGTGGTGTTATAGCATGCCATTTATTGTGTTCAACTTCTGAAATTTGTTTAATTAAATCTATACTTTGGGGCAAATGAGGGAAACCGTTGTAATATTCTTTTAGAATATCATAAGTCAGCGGGTAAGGTTCAAAGGCTATGTAATTTACTTTTTGGTGGGGCTGCAAATAATCTAGTGTCAGCAAAGCATTCAAACCTGTACCAAAACCAATCTCCATAACCGTAAATTCAGTTAATTCCGGATTAATAAGTTTGAGTCCATTTAAAATATAAACGTGTAAGCTTTCAGAAAAAGCCCCATTGATAGAATGATAAGTTTCATCGAGATGTTTTAAATAAATAGTTTGACTACCATCTCTGGTTTTTAAAAATTCGACTGATTTATCGTTCATCTGTATTAAAAATTCATTTCTTGTTCTCTTTCAGGCATTTTAGGTTTTTTCTCAGGAACATTGTTAGAATCACCAAATTTCCATGTTAAGTTAACTGTAAAAATCCTAGTTTCACGTTTACGATAAACATTACTTGAAAAGTTAACATCAGACATTACAATTTTAAATCTTCGGTTATCAAACACATCATTAAAAGAAACACTTAACGCAAGTTTTTCCTTGTAAATATCTTTTTTAAATCCAAAATCCATACTGTACATAGAAAACAATTTCCCTTGAGGAGTTGCCCTAGGCCCCATATAATTATAAGATAATTGCAAGTCAGTTTTGTTCCAAAAAGTATAGCTCATTATTGCTTTTCCTGTAAAAACCCAAGCATCATTTGAAAATTGTGTACCTGAGACATTGCCTGATAGCATTTGTCTGTACAAATTCCCATTTAATGTAGTTTTTATTTTTTTCATTAGCGTAAAACGAGCGATAACTTCAGCTCCCATGCTTCTATTATAATCTAAATTATAAAAAGAAACGCGTGATATTCCTAAACTATCTACAGTTCTATAACGCCAAATAACAGAATTTGTTTGTCTAAAATATAAATTTGTAGTAAATACTACTTTTGAAGTATTGTAAAAAGCGGAAAGTTCAAGTGCATCTGTAAGTTCAGGTTTCAAAGTTGGATTTCCTGTAAAAATATTAAATGGGTCATTAACATTGATAAAAGGATTTATTTGACCTTGAGTAGGACGATTGATTCGGCGACTATATCCAAGTTGAATATCGGGGATATTGTATTTTTTTTGTAAAGTAAAATTAATATTACCCGATGGAAACAAGTTGGAATAATTGAAATTTACTGGTGTATTGGTTAATTTTTCCTCTCCACTCACCAAAGTGTTTTCTGCACGCAGACCTATGTTATACTTTATTAAATCATTGACTTTGTCACTCAACATCACATAAGCGGCACTTACATTTTCGTTGTATATAAAGCGATTGGTTCTACCATTGTCTATATCAATTGTTTGTGTTTGGTAATTAAATGAGTCAAAATTAAACTGATTGTCAAAACTCCTTGCAGTGTATTTCGCTCCAACTTCCAATTTCCTATAATCCGTGAAAGGTTTAACATAATCTACTTGAGCTAAAAAATTCGCAAAACCATTGTCAAAAGTATTGTAAAATAGACCCGAATTTTGATTTAAATTTTGATAAGTCAATGGGTCTTTAAAATTTCTGACAATATCTATATTATTGGTCCTATCTGTTAATGAATAATTGATTATACCTACTATATTATGGGCTGTTTTTTCAAATGTTTTTTTAACCAAAAGTCCAGCATCATAATTCATTGACCTCTTATTTACATTATTACCAACTTCTTGAAATGTTTTTACAGTTCTATTATCATCTGTTAATATTATATTATTAATTTCATTGTCCTTATCTGAATTAATTGACGCCATATAATTAATCGAATAAAGCCACTTTTTACTAGGTTTATAATCTAGACTCCCCGAAAATGTTGTATTGAGATTTAAATTTTGACTTTCACTGTATTGATTAATCACAAAAAATGTATCTTGAGTAAAATTATCTCTCTCATTGTACCCTTTTCCCCACACATCGTTTTGTCTAAAAGTTAGCGTATTAGAGGTACTCCATTTACCATTACTATAATTATATGCGGCAGTTGCATTGTATTTATTATTAGTTCCTGCGCCTAGAGTTATAAAGCCATTTTGACCCTTAGTTCTGTTTTGTTTTAAAGTAATATTAATAATTCCACTAACACCTTCTGCATCTTGTTTTGCCCCTGGATTGGTATTAACTTCAATACTTTCGATATTAGCCGCAGGTATTTGAAGAAGCATCGTTTGTCTGTCCTCTCCAGACAAGCTACTTTGTTTCCCATTGATATAAATTAATACATTTTCACTCCCTCTCAAAGATATTGACCCATCTCCATCGACGCTAATTGCAGGAATTTGCCTCAATGCGTCAAGAGCCGTTCCTCCATTTGTTAAAACATCATTTTCAAGGGAATATACTTTTTTATCGACTTCGATTTTCTCGACTACTGTTTTTTTCATTACAACTCCTCCCCCTTTCAACAGTTCAACTTGTGGCAATAAATAGATAGTATTCAAATTCAATAAAGTTGCAGAATCAGAAAATCTTAAATTTATTGTTTGAGTTTTGTATCCAGGAATAGAAATTTTGAGTACACTTGGCTGACTACTAGAGCAAATTTTAAATTGGCCCAAACTGTCTGTCAACTTAAATCCAATTACCGCATTTTTAGCACTTGAATAAATTTCAACCAAACTATTTGGAACAGATTTAAGAGAAACACTGTCACTGACAGTTCCGATAACACAATATTTTTTTTGAGCGTAAGCATTTAAAATAAAGAAAAAAAACAAGCTTACAATCGTTAACTTTTTAAACATCATAGATATAACAAAATATAATTAAATGGGTTTTAGAAACCCTAAAGAGGTTTTCTTGTGGTTCTTTGTTCAATTCGTTTTTCGTAATTCTCGCCTTTGAAAATACGATGAACATAAATACCAGGGGTGTGAATATGATTAGGGTCTAGCTCGCCAGCGGGCACCAATTCCTCGACCTCTGCAATAGTTACTTTCCCTGCCATTGCCATTAATGGATTAAAATTTCGTGCTGTTTCTTTGAAAATCAAGTTACCATGAACATCACCTTTCCAAGCCTTAACGATTGCAAAATCTGCATCAAAGGCATATTCCATTAAATAAGTCTTGCCATTAAATTCTCTGGTCTCTTTTCCAATTGCAACCTCTGTTCCAACACCAGCAGGTGTGTATATTGCTGGCATTCCATATCCGGCAGCCATACATCTTGTAGCCAAAGTACCTTGCGGTATTAATTCAACTTCCAATTCACCACTTAATAATTGTCTTTCAAACTCAGCATTTTCACCCACATAAGAGGCTATCATTTTTTTTACTTGCCTAGTTTTCAACAAAAGACCAATCCCAAAATCATCAACACCTGCATTATTACTGATACAAGTGAGACCATTTACACCTTTTTTCACAAGTGCATTGATACAATTTTCGGGAATCCCACACAACCCAAAACCACCCAACATTAACACAGATCCACTTTTAATATCATTGATGGCCTCATCGGCATTTGCAACAACCTTATTCATACGGGCAAATTTAATGTTTTTTTGCCAAAGGATAAAAATTCAATACATGAACTATATCAACATTAATCCAATAAATGCTCCTAATTCCATCATTAATGCTATTCCTATATGCACCAAAATACCACCCCAAATAGATTGTGTTCGGTATGACAAATATCCCAACAAAACACCTCCAAAGAACGAACTAATGGTTTCCCCTATCGGCTTTCCAAAATGTATAGAAAAATAAAAAGCAGCTGTCGGAATAATGGCTTTAGGTCCTAAAATTTTCAAAAAAGCCAAAATCATAAATCCCCTAAAAAAGACTTCAATTGAAATAAAATCAAGCGCATAAACTAATTCAAACCAAAAATAATGATATGGTTCAGGATTGTAAATATTTATTCGGGAAGCACGTGGGTAGTATTCTAAAAAATCGCCCATGAAACTTGTTGCTGTAATAAGCGGAACCATAAAAAGCAACATTTTGAAGTACAATGACCACTCAACTTGTTTGGCAGAAAATCCATAAAACGAATGATTCGGCACTTTGTAAAACTGCCATACTATCCTCAACATTATTAATAAAAAAGCGAGTCTAATTAAATCAGAAAAAATAACTTTACTAAGACCTATTCGTCCAGGCACGGCAAATAACTCTACAACCTCTCCATAAAAAGTAAGAACCGAACGAAGCGAGAACAAAGAAATTCCAAACACAATCAAAATCCAAAACTGCCTTGATTTAGCCCACTTATAATCTTTGGAAAAAAGTGAAATAAAAACCAAAACTGACATAAAATGCAAAGAATAGACCCCAAAATAAGCTAAAAAAGAAAAAATGCCTTTGAGTTTAAAAATACCCAATTGCACTTTGTAAATTTCATTTATGGTAAGCGTTATCGACAAAAAAACAAAAACTACAACCCAAAATAGCAATGAGTATTGCCCAATAAATTTCTTTAAATCTTGAATTAAACGAATCATAAAACCAGTAAATTACAACCACGAGTATCGCTATAATCCACACGTCCTAACACTTGGAAAGAGCCGTCCTCTCTTACCTTTCCCAAATCGGAAGTGGCAATAAAACTACATGAATAAAGATTGTACAAATCAATTACATTAAGCACCCCATTTCTATTAAAAATTGGCTGACCCAATGGATCGTTAATTTCCCTAGCTAGGACTTTACACCAAGGAGGCGACTGATACAAACCTTCACTCATTGCATAAGATTGTGTCATTAATTCGGTCATTCCATATTCACCGGCAATACTTGAAACTCCCAATCTACTTTGTAAAATTTGGTGCAACTCATGTCTAGTTAATTCAGCCCTTCGGCCTTTCATGCCTCCTGTTTCAACAACATGAGTATATTCAAGATTCATTTGATATTTCTCTACAAAATCAAGCAGTGCAAAACTCACTCCCCACAATACCGTAGGAATTTTTTGGGCTTCATTCTCTATTAGTTGATTGTATAGGTCGTGGTGATTGTAAAGATAAAAATTTGATAGAGGATATTGTGAGGATTTTATAAAATGATTGACTTGATAAACCAAGGAAGAGGTAGTTCTTTCGAGGTATGACGGCAATAAGGCAAGGTGGCAATATTTTGTATAATCATTAAAAAAGAAATTAAAACTATCGGCACATGATTTTTCATACAATCTCAACTTTGGGACTGCGTGTTTACTAACCCCAAGCCCTGTGGTACTACTACTTTCAAATACGATTTCGGGAGCAAGAGTCGACGATTGAATATTGAAGTTTTTAAAAAAAGAAATCGGTAAAAAGGGTATCTTAAAAACTTTATCTATCTTTGTAGTATCGATTTTCAAAAGTTGTAAGTAGGTTTTATAAACTTCATTATTTTGACTTTGGTACTGAAATATTTTGAGTGCCAAAGATTCAAAAGTAAATTTGTTGACTGCACTTATTTCTTTTTCTAAATCGTCCAAAACCATGCTTCAAAAATATATTAAATTTTGCATACTCGTTTTTTTGTTTTCTTGTAAAACAGATGCTCCTTTGTTTTCAGACATCCCAAGTTTAACATTAGATAAAGTAGAACAATTCCAAAGAGATGGAAAAGATTCTTCGGTGGTAATTACCCTAAATTACACAGATGGAGATGGCGACATAGGTTTGGAAGAAACAGACACTTTCCCTCCATTTAATTTTGGCAGCGCTTATTTTCACAACTTATTAATCCATGTTTATAGAATAGAGAACGGGGTAAAAATACCAATTATGATTCCTACAACGACAGACACCTTAAACTTTAATGATCGCATTAAAAATTTAACACCTACAGGAAAAATAAAATCAATTTCGGGGCAAATAACAATAAATTTGAACGCCAAACCCTATCCGGGTATTTTACCAGATTCCATGAGTTATAAAGTTCAGATTATAGATAGAAAGCTCAATAAGAGTAATGCTGTAGAAACGAGTCCTCTAAAATTCACCTTTTAGAATTTATTCTTCCACATCATACTTTCAACCGGTTTAATGGTTCTAGTATTGTACTTGGCATTTTTCTTTTTGTTGTACATGGTTTTAACATCTCCATTTACAACAAAATAAATAAGCTGGCCGATAGGCATTCCATAATACACTCTAACTGGCTGAGCTACACTAATTTCTAGCGTCCACGTATTACAAAAACCAACATCACCCTTACCAGCAGTTGCGTGAATATCTATTCCCAAACGACCTGTACTACTTTTTCCTTCCAAAAAAGGAACATGCGCATGTGTTTCGGTATATTCTTCGGTAACTCCCAAGTACAGAGTGCCGGGTTGTAGTACAAATCCTTCAGTAGGAATTTCAAAATGATCAATTTTATTGTGAGCTTTAGCATCTAAAACACGGTCTTTGTAAGTGGCTAAATAACGACCTAAATGAACATCGTAACTATTTGTTCCTAAGCATTCTGGACGGTAAGGTTCAATTAAGATGTTGCCCTTTTCAATTTCTTCTAAAATTTGGTAATCTGTTAATATCATGGTTGTATAATTTCAAAGCACTTTATGGTGCGGTCATCACTGCACGAAATAAATCTGTTTCTGTCAAACCACAAAATTTTATTCACAGAACTTGTATGACCGTTGTATTTTTCTTTATCAATCACCTTCAGCAAGGTTTTTTTATCAAAATCCCATAACTTAATTGTTTTGTCCATACTTGAAGACAAAAACAGGTTTTGATCAGGATGAAGAGCCAATGAATGTATATGCAATAGATGAGCATTTACCTGAATTTCAGTATTTTGATTATTAAAAAAATGCAAAATTGCACCCCTACCTCCCGTTACCATTGTTTGAGAGTCAGGATGATATATCACTGAAAATAAACTTCCGTTAAAATCCGATTTTTTTTCAGAAATACCGTTTTGGGAGGACAAAACCCACAAAGCAGGTTCGCTTCCCACAACAATTAATTCATTATTAACGGGCAATAATTGCCTCAAACTTTTGTTAGAAAGCTGAATTTCGTTAACTTTATTGAATTGAATATCAAAAACCGAGATGGCTCCATTTGCAGAAGCGACATAGAACAATCCATTGAAAAATTGAATATCAAAAATTGGAAAATCATTCCATTTCAACTTTTTGACTAACAGATAGTTGTTTGAATCAAAAATGGTTAACTCGCCTTGATTAGTCCCTGTAAAAATAAAATCGCCAAAGCAAGCCACTATGTAAATTGCATGTTCGTGTTGGGCTATTAGTAAACCTTCGGCAGACTCAAAATCCCATTTTACCAACATTCCATCAGCACCACCACTGTAAAAAAAATTTTCACTTGGAGAGTGAGCAAGTGAATAAATCGCTTGTCGATGTCCAATAAATTCTTTTATATTTACAACTTTAATCAAAATGCCTCTTGTTTTTGAACAACAAATAACTTCTGCAAAGAAAATCGCTGTTTGGCAGATAACCGAACCCATAGATTTTTTTTTATCAAGAATCTCTGCACCGTTTGAACAAGGCCTTCATCCTAAGCGTTTACTAGAAAAAACGTGTTGTTCTTTTTTATTAAACTATATCTTAAAAGAACAAATTGACCAGTTTCTAAGCAATGATATGTATGGCAAACCAATTATAAACCAATCAAAAACCAGCGTTTCATTCAGCCATACCAAAGATTTAATTGCTTGCTATATAGATACAGAGGGGAATGACATAGGAATAGACGTAGAACATCTAAGGAAACAATTACCTGCCTTGTCTAAAAAATTCATCAACCAAGAGGACAGTTCTCCTTTTGAAGACGAGTGGCATTATCTTTTTATTTGGTCGGCTAAAGAAGTTCTTTATAAAATGTGGGGAAAAAAGAATTTAGACTTTTACAAAGACCTCAAAATCATAACTTCAACTGATAGTGAGGGTTATATAAACAAAGACAACATCAATATTATTACCAAAATTAAATTTCATAAAATAAATGACGTTATTTTGACATACAACCTTTGATTTTAGGATTATTTTATTTATTATTGCTCATTAAACAAGGCAACGAATGACACATTCTCCTTGTCATATACACAATGAATAGAATTTTACTTTTTTTCACGCTCTTTATAATGTCGTTACAAACTGCGAAAGCTTGTGACGTAATTAATGGTTCGGATATCAAGTTTACCCATATGGGTGGTTATAAATATCATATTAAATATATTTTATACCATCAATGTGTTTGTGCACTTGGCATTATGCCCAAATTCACAGTATCGTGTGCAGGCACTAGTTTTACTCGAGTTCCACCAAGAACTAGTATAAGAGACATAACTCCGGTTTGTAGCAGTGGGCAACCGCCTTGCCAAAATAGCGGTTATGGAGGCTCTCGTTTTGGTATAGAAGAGCATATTTTTGACGACACAATTGATTTTTCAAAAAGCCCATACAACACTTTTTTGAGTGGCACTTGTTGTGAAATAATGTTCCGTGTAGCGCAACCATGGGGACTTGTTGGAACGACTACATCTACTACAACTTATGGTGGCGAGGCGATGATGAATTTATGTGAGATTGGTAAAAAAGGCAATAATTCACCAACGTTATCAAACATTCCAATGGCATTTATTTGCTGTAATCAACCATTTGTTTTTAACAATGGAATTTTTGACAATGTAGAATACGATTCATTATCATACAACTTAGACGAACCATTAAGTGCTACTTGGGCTCCTGTAAACTGGATTTCTCCCTTAAACAAAGACATTCCTTTTACACCATACTGTCCACCAAATCCAGGAACAGTAAATTGTCGTCCAGTACCGAATGCGCGTCCGTCTAGAGGATTTTATTTTGACAAAGAAACAGGTGACATTGTTTTCACGCCTACAAAATGTGATGAATCTGGACCTGTTGCAATTAAAGTTACTGAATGGCGGAAAGATTCAATAACTCGCAAAATGGAAAAAATTGGATTTACTAGGCGAGACATCTATGTTACAATTGTAACTTGTTCTGACAATAATCCTCCAGAAATAGTGGGCGTCAATAAACATTCGATATGTGAAGGCGATAGACTTTGTTTCAAAATTAAAGCCACTGATGCTATTTTCACCCCGAACCAAACCGTTCCTGATACCGTTGAATTAACTTGGAACCAAGCAATTCAAGGAGCCACATTTAGAATTATTGATCCAAATGACAGGGAAAAAGAAGCAGAATTTTGTTGGACGCCTAAAATAGGTGATGCCAGAAACCAAGCTTATACTTTCACAGCTTCAGCAAAGGATGACGCATGCCCAAGGCCAGCCACTACAATTAAGGGATTTAATATTAAAGTAAATCCTTTGGCTAGAGATAAAAGAAAGTATGACATTTTAGATTGTGGTAAATTAAAATTCACAGCCTTCCCTGCTGATACTGTTAATTTTAACCAAAAAAACTACCGTTATAAATACACAATTAGAGATTCCACAAACAGTGGCATTCCTTTCTTCTTAACTTTTAATAGATCAGATAGTTTTAAATTCAAACGTGGTGGAAAATACATCATTGAACATGAAATAAACAATCCTCCTTACAATTGCCCTACTATTTATTTAGACACTATTGTAATGCCTCCTGTTTTAGATGTTGAATTATCGTTTGGTAAAGATACTTTTTTATGTGCCGGCAACTCTTTAACTTTAGAACCAATTGTAGCGAATGGTGTTCCTAATTATAAATTCCGTTGGGAATTCCCTTTAGGCACTCACAATCCTAAAGACACCTTAAACAAAATTACAGTTACTCCTTCCACAAGTTCTAAGCTCGTGTTAAAACTAACAGACAAAAACAAATGCGTAGATGCAGATACTGTTTTGGTTAAATACATTAAAAATCCGATTGTTGACCTTGGCCCTGACCGTAGAATATGTACTTATGACTTTGCTACTTTAGATGCTCAAAATGCAGATTCATTAATGTATGAATGGAGTACTCAAGAAAATACTCGAGAAATTACAGTTCATGTTGCAGGCAAATACTCGGTAAAAGTATTAGACAGTATTTATAAATGTTTTGACACAGACACTATGGAATTGTTTGTCAATGACACCGTTATTGCACTTTCTGGTGGTGACAGAGAAATCTGTATTTTTGACACTTTAAAAGTTTCTGCAAAACGCAAACCACTTGGTTATACCCGTCAAATTACATGGAGAGATATTATTTCAGGGGCAACTATGGCAACTGACAGTGCTTTCAGACTGAGAATACCAACTATTGCCACTAGAAAATATGAAATGTTCTTACGGGTTAATCAAAAAGGCGTTATATGCGAGGATTATGATACCTTTACACTTACAGTCAATCCTTTACCAACCTTTATAAACACACCTTTACCACCTAGATGTTATCAAGATGGCGCTATTAATTTAAATTTAGCCAATTTTGCCACGGCAAATAACAGAACCATTCCCGCAGATTCTATCCGATTCTTTCAACAACACCGCAATCCAAGTTGGATTACGGGAGGACCGGTTGGTAAAAGCACTTTTGTTTGGAATTTCCCTCTTTTCATCAGCAATGATTTAGTTCCAAAAGCAGGTTTAACGGATATTATTTGTTATGACTATCGCGACGTAAAAGGCTGTTACAATAAAGAATGTAAAAATGTAAAATTGAATCCAAATCCAGCCGTTGAACTTAAAACTGGTACGTTCTGTCAAAAAGCTGGACCAGTTGATTTGAACAAACTCATTGTTAAACCGATTCCATCTGCTAAAGCAGGAGGACCAGAAAGCTTCAGATGTTTAGACGTTCCTCAAGGCTCAGGTGTTGACCCAGAAGCTATTGTTTATTGGGATTACACCACCATACCGGCTACACCATATATGGATCCAGGATTGGAAGGTGAAAATCAAAAAACAGGAGAATACCAAATCGAATACTGTTTCCAAGATGCTATCTCAGGTTGTAAATCTTGCGACTCTATGTGGATTACTATCGTGAAATTACCTGAAATTGAATTTTTGAATATCCCTAAGCAATGTATAAACTTCCCTCTACTTTCAATGGACAGTTTCGCTAGAGACAGAAATACTGGCAAACGTTTTATTGAAGGAGAATGGTCAACAGTTGAATTCAGAAATTCTCGTGACATGGGGAACTCATTGATTGCTAATGTGATTAACAATTCTGTTAAAACTAAAAAGATTTTTGATCCAAGTTTAGGTGCAGGTCAATACTTATTGAAACTTACAGATGTTTCAAGTGGATGCCCTGTGGCAGACAGTGTTGAAGTAACAGTTAATGGCTTGCCTATCCTCAGAATTAACATACCAGATACGGTATGTTCAAGTACTGCACCTTTTACGTTGAACAATGAACAACCGTCAGGACCATTAGGAACTTGGTCAGGATTAGGTGTTGTTGGGCGTGATTTTAATCCAGGTATCAGTCCTAAAACCAAACAATACGAAGATCCTATCCGTTTGAAATACGAATACACCAATCCATTGACAGGTTGTAGCGACTCAATTGCTAAAAACATAAGAATACAAAGTCAACCTGAGGTTAGTGTAACTACCCCTAGTCCATACCAACAATGTGAAGGGCAAGTATTCAACTTAGTTGCAACTAAAGCTTGGGTTCAAAACACAACTTGGACAAGCAGTGGAGATGGGAACTTCTCTGACAACAGTGCGTTAAGTACCGTTTATACCCATGGCTTATCTGACACATCGTTAATTGGCTTAAATGGTCAAGTAGCGTTAAGTATTAATACTATCAAAGAAGGTGTTTGTCCTCCAGCAAAAGACGACATTCAGTTGATTATAGAACCATATCCTCAGTATTCAATGCCAGTTCATTTTGTAAAATGTGAAGCTGCTGATATTGACTTTTCTAGCACTGTTTATAAGCCAGCAGGTTCTCCTAACTTGAGATATACTTGGGATTTTGGAGATGGTAACACATTGGTTAAATCAACAAATGGGAATCCTCAAAAACGATATGATACCGCTCAAAGAGGTTGGTATGATGTTACATTAATAGTTCACAATCAGTGGGGTGCTAATGACGACCAAGCTTGTAGCATACAAAAAGACTCTGTGGATTATGTAAGAGTATTGCCACAACCAAAAGCTGCCTTTAGCAGTGACCCTAGCTACTTTACAACAGTTGCCTTCCCTAAATTTAAGTTTAAAAATGAAACTCAATACAGATGGGGTGCAGATAACATGAGTTATTTGTGGTCGTTTGACTTGAATGACATTGAAGATACTTCAACACAAATAAACCCAATCAAAGTATATCCAGCAGACACAACTGTATATTGGGTAAACTTAATGGCAAGATACACTTATCCTGCAAGTGGAGATATTACTATAGAAGAAGATGTAGTGTGCGAGGATTCAATTGGCAGACCAAGAAAAATTGGTCCAGACGTTACAGTATTTGTTCCAACAGCCTTTAGTCCAGAAAGAACAGGACCAAAAGTAAACAACGTATTCAGACCAATTGTAAATGGAGAGAAATCTTACAGTATGATTATCATGAACCGTTGGGGACAATTGATTTGGGAAAGTACGGACAAGTTTGCAAGTTGGGATGGCACCTACCAAGGACAAGATGCCCAACAAGATGTTTATATTTGGCATATCAAAGTTACGGCTTACGATGGCGAAAAGTATGACTATGAGGGCACTATTACATTATTAAGGTAGAAAATTAATGACAGTAATTTGATAAAATATCTTGTATTTATATTAACAATTACTGCTTGTTTAAACCTAAATGCTCAAAATATTGGTTTTGAATCGGGGAATACAGACGGTTGGATATACAGAGTAAATGGTATAATTAAAACCCCTATTAATGAATACAATTCAGGCCTCTATGTTACAAAACAGAGTGAAACTGTTCACAAGGATATAGGCCAAGCAGCCAAATTCCCTGATGGAGGAAGACATTCATTAATGATTGGCACTTTTGATAAAGGAGAATCGAATACCCGAAAAGTTCATTCGATAGAGAGAGAAATTAAAATTGACGATGACATAGAGATTCCATTGTTTTATTCATTGTATTTTGAATCTCATAATGGGTACTTCAAAATTTCTGTATTTGATTCAAGTAACATTTATTATAATCTTCATTCATTACTTAGGATTCCTATTGCTAAATTTGATGTAATGACAATCATTAATAACACCGCGGGTTATTTCAGAAAATGGACTCCCAATACTATCAAACTTAAAAACTTAAAAGGTAAAAAAGTTACACTTAAGATTGAAGTTTCGGGGTGCAGTGCAGGAGGTCATTCATCAATAATGTGGATTGACTTTAAATGTTATAATCCTCAATTAAAATTAAATACTTTTCAATGCAAAGATGAACTAACCGTTCAATTAAAAGACAACACATTTAATCAGGTTTTGGATATTAATAAAAATAACCTATTTGATTTTGCGGGTGAGAAAACCAAAATCAACCTACAAACCCATAAACCACACTACTTAGTAGGCTTCAACGACACTTCATGTGCTGAGGAAATACCAATTCTAACTGATGTAACGTATGGTTTAAAAGCTGAATGTAATAGTCAAATATGCTTAAACGATTCATTAGAATTAAATATACAAAGCAGTGTTTACGATAAATTTACTATAGATTTTGCAGGAGAACTGAGGCAAACCCAAGAGTTAAAAATCAAACACAAATTCAAAGAATTTGGCATAAATAAAATCACATTAATATCAACAGACAGTTTTTGTTCAGATACCATTATCAAAAGTGTCAACACTTTAAACAACAAACATTCGCTAAACTTTATTGAGTTTGGATGTATTAGAGACACCTTTAATATAAAAGAAAATACGACTAGTGCTGATTTAAAAACCGAATATAAATGGTTAATAAATCCTGATAAATATATTACAGATTACAAAACCTATTTAATACCCAAATTTGAAGACAGTTTAATTATCTCTATTTTTTCTGAAGACAATAACTTTTGCAAAGACACATCAACAGGAAAAGTTTACTTTTATAAAAAACCCAATTCCGAATTTTTTTATAAAATGAGTGACATAGATGAATTCCAATTCCAACCTTTGTTTATTAACGAAAAATTTATTTATAGTTGGAGTTATAAAAATGACACTTTAAATCACATTTACATGAAGGACATTTTTGAAGACAAAAACTTTTCAGTGAATTTAGATGTATATGGCAATGGCTGTTATTCTCGCACAACGAAATGGATATCCAATGACACTTTGTATGCTTTTATCCCCAATGCATTTTATCCAAAATCATCAAACTTTAACCCTTCAATTAATCATACCAATGAATATGAAATGAATATTTACAATCGTTGGGGCGAAATGATATTTACAACCGACGATACAAAAGTTGGTTGGGATGGAAAATACAAAGGAATTGAATGTCAACAAGACACTTATGTTTATTCAATTAATTTGAAAGATTACAAAGGAGAAAACCACAAATACAGGGGCACTATTACATTACTAAGGTAGAACTAATTATACTTTTAAAAGATTCATTATAGAGTCTGCAATTGTTTGATTAGTTTTGCAGTATGACAAACGAAATTTACGTTATAGATGCAGTACGAACTGCTGTTGGAAAATATGCAGGCAGTTTAGCAAACATCCGCCCAGACGATTTAGCTGCAAGAGTCATTAAAGAACTCATTAACAGAAATCCCAACATTTCATTTAATGAAACAGAGGAAGTTATTTTGGGTGCTGCCAACCAATCGGGAGAAGACAATAGAAATGTCGCTAGAATGGCAAGTTTATTAGCTGGGTTACCCATTACAGTTTCGGGTTACACGGTAAACAGACTTTGTGCAAGTGGATTACAGGCCATAGGAAATGCTTTTTTAGAAATCAATGCTGGCAATGGCGACTTATATATAGCAGGTGGTGTAGAAAGTATGACGAGAGCCCCTTTTGTTATGGCAAAATCAGACAGTGCATTTGGTAGAGCACCAGAAATATATGACACTACAATAGGTTGGAGATTTACCAATCCTGCATTATCAGCATTATACCACCCTTACACAATGGGTGAAACTGCAGAAAATATTGCAGAGAAGTGGTCGATAAGCCGAGAAGAACAAGACGAATATGCTTATAATTCTCAATTAAAATGGCAGAAAGCAAATGAGATAAACCGATTTAACGAAGAGGTAATGAACTTTGAAATCCCACAGAAAAAGGGAGATGCCATTATTTTCAATAAAGACGAACAACCGCGTTTAAGTTCAATAGAAACATTGAGTAGCTTAAAACCAGCCTTCAAAAAAGGCGGGTCAGTTACTGCGGGCAATTCGAGCAGTATTAATGATGGTGCAGCAGCATTGGCGGTAGCATCCAAACATTACGTTCAGAGTAACAATTTAAAACCAATAGCACGAATAGTCAGTATGGCAGCAGCAGGGGTTCCTCCTGAAATAATGGGTATAGGACCAGTATTGGCAACACAAAAAGCATTAAAAAGAGCTGGATTAACGCTTAATGATATAGACATTGCTGAATTAAACGAAGCATTTGCCGTTCAGAGTATTGCTTGTATTAAAGAATTGGGTATAAATCCAGACATTGTCAATGTAAATGGAGGTTCTATTGCCATTGGTCATCCTTTGGGATGTAGCGGAGCTAGAATCAGCACAACACTGCTACACGAAATGCAAAAAAGACCCAATATAAAATACGGCTTAGCTACCATGTGTATAGGTGTTGGTCAGGGATTGGCTGTTATTTACGAAAAACTCTAAATAAAAAAGCGCAACAAAAGTAAAAATACTGTTGTTGCGCTTAAAAATATTTAATGGTTTGGCCTATTGGAATTTATACCAATAGATGAAATAGAAATTTACCTTACAAGGATTTTGTGGCAATTTGCTTTAGACCCTTCCAAATAAAGGAAATACAACCCGGTTTTTAAGGCAGGCAGTTCATAAGTATTACCATCAGAACTGTTCTTTTGAAGAACTATCGATTTCCCATACATATCCAAGAGCATAACCTCTTTATCACTCTCATGTTGAATTGTTATTTGACTTGCATTATCTGCATTTAAAATGGTTGGATAAACCACTACAGTCGATTTTGCCTCATTATTTAAACTCATTAAATCAGAATAAGTAAAAGCAGCGTCATTGTCTATGGTTTTAACCCTGTAAAATAATTTTGCTTTTGGGGCTTGCAAATCTTTAAATTCAATCTGATTTGTATTTTGAATTTGGTCAACTAAGATTGTCGCAATCGATTCAAAAAGGATTCCATCGGCAGAACGTTCAATTTCGAAAGAATGAACATTGTATATTTCAGAAGCAATACCTTTGATCAAACTTCCTTCATTAATTCTTTCCACTTGTAGATTTTCCCATTTTACAGGCAACAAAGTAAAGGCATTAAAACCAGTTGTAGATGAAGTTGCAAAAGAGGGACCCGAAATATTAAACCCGCCACCACCAGATGGGGCAGACATCACATTAGAACCTATAGAAATTTGGTTAGAAGGATTTCCTCCACGAATACTTCCTCCGTTAGCAACAGAGATCATTCCATTAGTAGGCATAATTAAATCATTGTTGCCTACATTAAGCAATAAGGTTCCAACGACTTGTAAGTCTCTACCTGGAAATGTAATTGAATTGTTGATTGTAAAAGTAAAACCACTTTGTATAATGTAAGTAACGGGAGAGCCAGAACCAGAGACAGACCATGAAATAGCATTCCAAGCAGACAAACCGCCGCTTGCAGAACCAGAAGAAGGACTTGTGTAAGTTGTTTGAGAATGAAGCGAAATACAAGCTATAAACATAGCTGTACAAATAAGTTTTTGTAACATGTAAATTTGTTGATAAGATTTAGTGGTACAAATCTATCACATCAAAAGGAACAAAAACACTACAATATACCCCTAAAACATCACATAACGATGTGACAATTTACATATTTTTAAAAAAAAGGCATCATCTTTTTCATAAAAATGATAAAAAAATGATAAAAATATTTTTTTAAATTAATGGTCAATTAACATTTATAAGAATAAAATCTTTTAAATCGATTCTGCATATTTCTTGAAATTGTTTAAAATAGCTTGCCAACCATTTTGCTGCAATTCTAATGAATTTTCATTTTCGGCGTCAAACTCTATATTCACCAAGGTATTATCCCCTATGGTTTGAAAGGAAACTTTAATAACTCGATTATCAGGCGTAGTGTAAACAAAATACTCCCCCTCGGCAACCTCATTATAAACTGCCTCAAAATCAAATCCGAAACTCCCATCCTTGGCTTCCATTCTTCCCACATATTTGCCGCCAACTTTTAAATCATTTGTGGCCCTTGGACAACACCAATCGTCTGTGGCAAAATTCCAATTAACAATATGTAATGGGTTGGTATACAAATCCCAAACTATTTTCTTTGCTAAAGCAATATTCGCATTGATATTTAATTTTGTATAATTCATCCTTCAATTATAAAACAAAAAAATTGAATTATAATCTACCCAACAAAACGAGATAGCTATCCAAAAGCTCTTTAATAATTATCCTAATTCGCCCAATTAAAAACAACCCCACTTTAGTATGCATTACTTTTTGAATATTATTTTTTAATAGAACTAATAGTTATCTTTGCTTTTCGAATGATTACAAAAATGAAAAGCATTAACCTAAAAAAGTCACTGAGCATCTTTGCTTTTTTGTTTATTTTTAATACCGCATGGTCCATCTTAAATCCACCTAGCCTAACAAATCCAAGTAACAACATAAGGTTAAAAAATTTCCAATCCTACTTAGTTGTGAGTCAAGTTACAGGCGTTGTAAAATATGAATTCCAAATTGACACCACTATTAATTTCAATTCATTCAGACTTAGAACGCTGAGTAGTAATAAAAACAACGCTCCTTATGTGGTTACTCCTGTGTTATTAATGAACAAAAACTATTATTGGCGTGCTAGAATTTTTAGCAGTACTGATTCTTCAAATTGGAGCAATTACAGAATGATTGCTGTAGATTACAAAATGGATTTAACAAGTCCCAACAACACTTCGACAGGCGCCCTTAGACCATTAGTTGCAAAAGCTTGGCATATAGACTCTTCTGTTAAATACATTTATCAAATAGACACTGCAGCAAGTTTCAATACAAGTCAATTAATTTTCAGAAATTCTTTTTCAAATTCTTTTTTGGATACGGCTTATTTTAAATTTGGCAGAAGATTTTTTTGGAAAGCTACTGCAGTTGATGCCGAAGGTGATACTTTACAATGGTCCGACCCCTATTCATACACCATATACACCACACCTACTACTTTTAGCACTATTGCAGATGGTGCAAGCGCCATATTGGGATGGGGTAATTGTTTGTCTGCCAATGTTTTACTTCAGATCGATATTTCACCCAATTTTAATTCATCACAACTGATAGAAAAAACATTGAAACCGGGAACGGTTTTGGACACCAATTACAATTTATTATTTGGCAAGACCTATTATTTCAGGATCAAAGCATTTCTTGGCAATCAGGCTAGCAATTGGTCTGCTTCCCGCAGCTTTTATATAATAAATACTATAAATATTATAAGCCCTCTAAACAAAGCTAACAGTATTACTTTAGTACCTCAATTTAGTTGGACTAACATCAAACATGTTTCTTATCAATTACAATTTGCTTCAGACACTTTTTTTACCAATTTAATTGCAGACACTATTCTCAAACCAAACACTACAAATTGCATCTTTAAAGACACTTTAAATTTTAGCAGTCGATATTTTTGGCGAATAAGAGCTTTTCATGAAAAAGATACCATGGTTTGGCAAACCAATTACTTTAACACCTACTTAGGTCAAGTTCCACTCACCGCTCCTATTGATGCTAAACAAGACCAAGACATTGTGGTCAGTTTACAATTTTACCATTTCCCTTGGGTAGATTCTTACATACTCGAAATTGACACCGGTAAAGCATTCACATCAACACCATCTTCTCACAGAATAAGCATTACTAAGTTCAACGATTTAACTCCAACAAGCAAGTCTTTTGACACCATTTTGAAATATGGAAACACCTATTGCTGGCGCGTATTTGGAATCAAAAATGGAGACACTTCAGATTTTGCTGTTAGCAGATATTTTGTTTGCAAAAAAAGGCCCTCTTTAAGCTTCCCTAGTAACAATTTTATTGGGATAGGCACTTACACCAACGGTCTTATCAAACCCATGAATGGTTCCCATCAAGTCATTTGGCAACTTGACACTACTATCAATTTTAATTCACCAATTTTGATAACAGAAAAAGACTCTCATGTTTTAGATTTTTTCTTTACCTCTGAGGTATTACTTAACTTCCCAAAAGATTTAAGATTTGAAACAAAATACTTTTGGAGAGCCAAATGTGTATTAAAGAACGACACTAGTTTATGGTCATTGCCATTCAACTTTGTTACAACTCAAAGACCATGGATTACATCACCTGCCAATAAATCAACTAATGTTCCACTAAGCACAACCTTAACATGGGGTATACAAGGTTCGAGTTCTGATTACATATACCAATACCAATGGTCAACAGACTCCAATTTCACCAACACCCCAATAGTTTCATTGCCAAAAGAAAGTTCAGCTGAGGCTTTAGTTACCAATAATTATGGCACCATTTATTATTGGAGAGGAAGGGCTACTCATCCTAAAGACACCAGTCTATGGACTATAAGAGCCTCTTATTCTTCTATCCCTCCCCCTACCATTAACAAACCTATTCTAGCATTACCTCTCAACAACTCGACAAATATTCCCACACCTGACGTTGACTTAATTTGGAATAGTATGAGTAATGTTGGAAGTTATGATGTTGAAATTTCCAATAACCCCGACTTTAGTATTGTCTTAATTCGCGGGAATGTTTTGGGTAATGGTGTTACATTTAGAGGTATGAGCACAGGAACAACATACTATTGGCGAGTAAGTGGCAAAATCAATAACTTTAATGGCCCATGGTCAGATGTATGGAAATTTACGAGTCGTTGGGGGACTGAAATTGATGAAAAATCACACTTGGAAAGCCATTTAAAACTATTCCCAAATCCTTGTCATGATCTTTTGAATATAAAATACCCAAATCCCTTTGACATAAGCATCTATAACAACAATGGGCAGTTGGTTTTTACGAAGACAAATGTTCCAAATTCTATACAAATCAACACACAGTCATTTGCTAAAGGGTTGTATTATGTCAACATAGTGAGTGACAAAAAAATAATAAGCGAAAAAGTAATGATTGGAAAAGAGTAAGCAATATTGATTAAATCAATAGAGGAAAACGTTCTTATTTTTTACCTTGATTTTTGTAATATTCAATGGTATTATCCATGATTCTGAGGGATAATTTTTTACCTTCTTGAATTTTCTTAGCAATTTCTTTGGCTCCTTTGTCTAATTCTGCAACGACTTTTGTGCCTGAAATCTCTTTAGCTTCCAATTTACCTATTACTTCCATTTTACCTTCCTCATTAAGACAAGAAACCTCAAACTTGGTACTTGGAACATCTAAAAAACCTTTTTTAACATGCACATACATGAATTCGGCATTTTTTATAGTAACGGTTTCTGCTAAACCTTTTTTATTGGTTGTTTCAACCTCGCCAATGCTTAACTCAACAGGGAAACTGTAATTTACTAAATCCTTAAACAACTCACAAAATGCATTAATAGATAAATTTGCAGCTTCCTCTGCAGTTCTATATTTATAGACTTCAGTATGATAAAGGCCTTCATCAAACACTAATTTTTTCGTTTTTAAATCAAGCACTTTAATTTTCATGTTGGTAATTGCGCTCGCGCCTCTGTCATAACCACCTGATGAGTTGGGAATAGAAACCAATGAAGACCTTAATCCATTCACATATACGTATACAACATAATTTATTTTATTAGGATTATAAACACTCACCTTAGTTTTGGCATCGGCAAGGGCAATTTCTCTTGTTATCGTATCAACATTCAAACTTTGAGTTAAACTATCACCCACAAAAACCGTAAATCTATATTTATTCACAAAAGCTTTCTTTAATTTCGTGTTAATTGTATTTAATTGGTCGTTACTTATCGCAACAGTGGAGGCAACAGGGAGTATTCCAACATTAAGTCTTTCCACGTCTTGAGCATTAAGTGTTAAGCAAACAAAACTTACACAAATCAATATCCATTTTTTAATTAATATCATGGTGCAAAGATGTTAATTTTTCATAAAAATAGGATTAACAATTTATTGAAATTTTCGACATTGTTAACTCCCCTTAAAGCTACAATCAACTCATATTAATCCAAGACTTAAATCCAAAGCCTTTTATTGACTTGAGCTTTGCTCAGACAAAAAAGGGCATAAAAAAACCTCAATAAAATTGAGGTTTTGTGGAATCTTGGCGGAGAAAGAGGGAGTGACTGAGTCGGTCTTCGCTGCGCTTCGGCTCGAACCCTGGGGTTCTAATCCCTCTAAGCAAAAAAAAACAGGCGTAAAGCCTGTTATTTTTTTTGCGGAGAAAGAGGGATTCAATTTTAACAATAAACTCAATCCGTAACGCCTTAATAATCATTCAAATTATTATTTAAAACACTATTTATCAGTATTTTAAATCAAATTGGCAAACAATATACAATTGTATAAAATAATATTCAATATAAAAACGTTGGGACAATTGTGGGACATGTTATATATTTGCATAAAAATAGACAATGGCTAAAATTAAATTTTTGATTCGTTCTGATAAAAACCCAGCAAGGATATATGTTAGAATAAGAGATGGCAGGGGAATAGATGTTAAAATACCAACTACTTATAGTGTGGACAATGAAAACTGGAATCCTACCAAAGGCAAACCTAAAAACCTAAACAATCCTTTTGTTAAAAAACTAGATGCTGACTTAGATGTGCTTTATATTCATGTATTGTCAATTATCAATGAACTAAAATCAAGTGATTCATATACCAATGAGACAGTTAAGGAGTTATTGAATCCTAAATCTGACATCGTTGAAAATTCGATTAACAAAGAATTACTAACTAATTACTTTGAGCATTATATTGATAAACTGCAACCACAGATTAAAATTGGCAAAATTCAAAAAACCACATTAACAAAATACAATGTTATTTTGGGGATTGTAAGAGAAATGGAGAAGTATTATGATAAGAAATACAAAGTAAAAGATGTTGATTTGGCTTTTACTAAAGCATTTGATTTTTACTGTATAGATGTTAAAAAGTACATGCCGAATACCGCTGGAAGGGCAATCAAATTTATTAAAACAGTTTGCAGGGATGCTAGAATAAGTGGAATAGAAACCAATCTTCATTTGGATTCCATAAAAGGATATACAAGAAAAACGGGATTCATCATTTTAACTCCATCTGAATTAGAGTTAATTGAAAAACATGAATTTAAAAATGCCACTTTGGATAATGCTAGGGATTGGTTGGTTATTAGTTGTTATTCAGGACAGAGAGTGTCTGATTTTTTAAGGTTTAATGAAAATATGTTAGTTGAGGTAGAAACACCTTCAGGGAAAAAAGCATTGATGATTGAATTTACTCAAGTAAAAACAAATAAAGAAATGAGACTTCCATTGCATCCTAAAATTATAAACATTATTAAAAAAAGAGATGGAAAGTTTCCTAATAAGCTTTCAGACCAAAGATATAATGAATACATTAAAATGGTATGCAAAGAAGTGGGATTAACCCAAATGGTTAAAGGGTCAAAAGTAGACCAAGAAACCAATAGAAAACAAAGTGGAAGATTTGAAAAGTGGGAATTAATTACTTCACATATTGGAAGACGAAGTTTTGCTTCAAACAATTACGGAAAACTCCAAACGCCTTTAATTATGTATGCAACAGGGCATACTACTGAAAAAATGTTGCTAAACTATATTGGAAAAACAAATGATGACAAGGCTTTTGAACTATTAAAATATATGGAATCATGAGTAATGAGTTAATAAATAAATCTTTAGATGAATGGCTTTTTTTTCATTATGAAACATTTTCTGAAGACTATTCCCCTGTTGAATATGAAGAAAAAATCACAATATTAATAAAAAATGTAATTGATGAAATAGATCGAAATATTTTAAACTGCAATTCATTATTTGCAACGTTAAATTATATAAGTGCAACAATAAAAAGAATAGAAATTGATAATCATAATAATTTTTTATTTTACGAAGAATTGGAACACATATTTTGTTTTAATTACGAATATGAAAATTTACAGGCGTTCGGAAATGATTTTTTCGAGTTTGAAGTAGTTGAATCGAATAAAATTAGATGTTCAAAAAGGTCATTAGCTTTCAGAAAAGCATATTATTCTTATTTAAATATTCAAGCATTTAGCACCCTTAATAGACATTTATATGATGTTTTGGGTCGATATAATGTAAATAATGAGATTGCTTTTGACTTTAATAGCTTAGAGGAGTATGAAAATTATTATAATTTAAATAAATTAATTCGTATTATTTTACGACAATGTGGTAATAATTACCCTTACTTTTTGAAAGAATTCTTCAAAAATCAAGCCCCTATTTTTTTTATTCAAATTAAGAATTCTTACTTTGCAGAAGATGTAAATAAAATTAAAGATATATTAAAATCAATTGATAACAATCCAAAAACAATGACAATTTTAAAATCATTTTCTATTCAAATAGAAAATTCTAAATTCTTAGATAAAAAAATAGTGATTGAAAAATATTTTAATTATGAAAATTACATCAAAACAGGGATAAAAGAATTGTTAAATATGAACGGACGTGAAATATATAATTTTGCCTATAATTCTAAGAACCCAAATTTATTGTTTTTAACGACAAATAAAACGGATTTTGATATTTTTTTCAAAGACCAAAATATTGATTTGGCAGTTTATGATAAGAAAAGAGAGGAATACATAAATCTCTTTAAATATCAAATAATTAGTGACTTTTACAAATTGATTCAATCATATATTCTAACTAATAATTCAAATGAAACTATAGAGCAAACTATACAAATTGTTAAGCCAACAAATGAACTGGTTTCAACAGCAGTCTCAGTTGCACCAAGTAAATATGATGACTATTCTTATATTTTTAATAAATCAGGTTTTGAATTATTTGAAAAGCTTTTTGAAATATACAAATCAAGAGCCTATGCCAAAACTTATTTCAATATAATATTTCATAAATTAAAAGGGCATTACATATACGGCAATATTAGTGGCGAGGAATATAAAAGATTTTTAGAGAATTACTCAAGAAGTATATGGAAAGAAATAAGTATCTCTAATATTAAAGATTTAAAAAAAATACATGAAGATAAAAAAACAGAAATTACAAATGAAATTAAAAACATAAAAAACAAACTGAAAGTTTGAAAATTCTACCAAGTTGGTTTTTTTTCAAAACTACCCTGATTTTAATTTTGAATTTGAAAAAATGGCATAACAGTCATACAATAAATTCAAAATATAAAATACAATGGAAAAAAAGCAAATCCAATTTCTAGCGACTTCGCCTGAAGAATTAAAAACAATGCTATTTGAAGCATTAAAACCTTATTTAAATGACATTTTAAATAAGAAGCCAGTTGAGAATGATGGTGATATTCTCTTAACAAGAGAAGAAACCGCTGAACTCTTGTCTATCAACCTTAGCACCTTATGGAAATTTACTAAAACAGGAGTTTTGAAAGCTTACTCTTTACCAAGCACATCAAGGGTGTATTACAAAAAATCAGAAGTATTGGCTTCTATTAAACCAGTATTGTAGTTTTAATTTCATAATTATTTAAAACATGAGCATTAAAAAAACGCCAAAAACTAATATTCCATTAGAAGATATTAAAAACGAAAAAATACTTCAAGAGGATAACAAAGCTGATGAAAAACAAGTAAATGTCAGTAACACTGAAAATACTCCTCTGATTAGAAAAATCGAAAAATACATTAATGAAAATTACGAAATTAGAATTGATACTGTCCTAAATGTATTAGAATCGAGAAAAAAAGGATCTAATGATAGCTTTGAAAAAGATGAACAATTTGAAAGTAATTTAATTGTTGATTTATTGAGAGCTGGATTTAAAGGAGTAAACCAAATCGTAAGGACTTTACTAGCATCAAGTTTTGTGCCCAAATACCATCCAATAAGGGAGTATTTTAAAAATCTAAATAATTGGGATGGAATTGATAGAATTACTGAATTATGTAATTGTTTAAAGTGCGACCCAAAAGAAAGACTTGGATTAAATATCAATTTAAAAAAGCATTTGATAAGATGTGTAGCTTCAGTATTTGTGGCTAAGTACTTCAATAAACATTGTTTTGTTTTAATTGGAATAAATCAAAGCATGGGCAAAACCTCATTTATTAGATATTTAATGCCTACAGAGTTGAATAGATATATTACAGATGCGGTTGGAGACTGGAAAGACAAAGATGCAAACATAGCACTAGGGTCAAACTTTATTATCAATTTAGATGAATTGGCAAATTTGGATAAAAATGAAACCAATAGCTTAAAAGCAACATTAAGTAGAAACAGTATAAAAGTAAGAAGACCTTATGATAGAAATGAAAGCGAAATACCCCGATTGGCTAATTTTTTTGGTAGTACAAATGATTTGCAGTTTCTTACAGACCTTACAGGGAATGTAAGATGGGTTTGCTTCAGAATTTCTAGTATTGATTTTAGGTATTCTGAAATTAACATAAACCAAATCTGGGCTCAAGCATACCATGAATTTAAAAATGGGTTTCAATTTGAACTATCAAAAGAAGAGTTAAAGGAAAATGATATTAGAAATGAATTGTTTATGATAGCAAATGAAGAGGTTGAAACAATTCAAAAATATTTTACACCAGCTAAAAAGGATGTTGAGGTTTTAGAACTAGGCGGATTGCCCAAATTCGCCCAATCAAGCGAATTACGAAGAATCATTAATGAAAAAGGCAATTACAATTTCAGAAGTGAGAAAAAATTTGGTCAAGCTCTTGTTAAATTGGGCTTTATGAAATCTTCTGAACGTGTTTCGCATCATAAAAACCCTGTTTATGGATATTGGTATCATGAAATCAATCAAATATCAGAATAAATCAAAATATAAAAACGACTTTTCACGACTACATTACTACAAACATACTTACTACATTACTCAACCCCTTTAATTGCTATGTTTATGTTGTAGTAACTAAAATTTTCTTTACTTACTTTAGTTACTACAATACTCTAAGTCTATTGCAAAATATAATAATAATGTAGTAAGTAAAAAAAGTGTAGTAAGTAGTAAATAAAGTAACAAGAATTTTAAAACTTAATGAATTACAAACTCGACAATAGACCCAATAAAAAAAAATACCAATGTCCAGTTTGCTTAAAGCAAAGGAAGTTTACAAGGTATATTCATATTGAAACTCATGAAGAACTGAATGATGATGTTGGCATTTGTGATCGCACCAATAACTGCGGGAATCATTTTACCCCCAAACAATATTTTGAGAAAAATCCTCAATTCAATATTGATGCTAAAACAACTTTTAAACCAATCTTTCATGAAATTAAACCCATTAGTTATATTGAAGTAAAATATTTGCATCAATCTGCAAAATGTAGTTATAAGAATAATAACTTCGTTAATCATTTAATCAAACTATTTGGTTTAGAATTAGCAGATATTCTATGTAAAATCTATCAAGTTGGAAATTCCAACACAATAATTGGCGCAAATGTATTTTGGCAAATAGACATCAATCAAAAAATCAGACATGGTAAAATCATGCTTTATGAAAAGGAACGATTTAATAGAACAAATTTCATCCATTCTGTTAGTAGAATTCTGCATAATAAGGGACTAATAAAAGAATTCAATTTGAAACAATGTTTCTTTGGCGAACATCTACTTAAATTTTATTTGGACATGCCAGTTGCCATTGTAGAAAGCGAAAAAACGGCAATGGTTTGTTATGCCTATATGCCAGACAAAGTATGGTTGGCTTGCGGCAGTGCGAATGGTTTAAATGTTGACAAATTTCATGTCTTGAAAAACAGAAAGATAATATTATACCCTGACCTAAAGCAATATAAAAACTGGTCTAAAAAAGCCGAAGAGATAAAACAAAAATTAGGATTAAACATTGTAGTTTCATCTATATTAGAGAAAAATGCATGTCAGGATGACCTGAATGAAGGATTTGATATTGCTGACTACATTTTAAAAACCAACAACATTGGCAGAGCAATTAACGATAACAACGATTTAATCGAATATAAAAACTATGAATACATTAATATTAGAGATAACAAAACTTTACAAGATGTTAATTTGTAAGTATTACCATTATTATTGCTCCCCTTTCGCTGAAATGAATAGCAATTGCTCCAATTATAAAGCTAAGACAATAACACATAAAATAGTCAATTAATTAAAATGATGCCATAAGTATTAATTTATGATTTTAGACACATTAAAATTAGGTTAACATGAAATTACATTTTATTTAGATGAATTTATTATCCTTCCAAAATAGGTATTCAAAATACCAATCTCTTAATTTTAATACAACTTGCTCTAGTTGCTCATCTTCAGCAGTAGTGAAGTGTAATAAAAGTTTTATATCTTCAATGTAGGGAATGAGTGAATTAATATACTGCCAATCCCAATTTCTTGCTTTAAATTCTGAAATAATAACATTATTCATGTGTATTACCTCAAACACTGAAGCTGTTTGAACATGCATTACAACTGTTCTGTCTTCTAATATATCTCCTAAAGGACTCTCCCCATCTAAAAAAACAAATTCAGGGAGAATATAATTAATTTGTTTTGTTGCCATAATTTAACACTGTTTAAAACAATGTCACAAATGTATTATCTTTTTTATTACACTATTGTTTCAATGATTTGCAAAATTTACATTTCAAATTAGGTATTGAAACTTTTTCACAACATTTTCAATATATTATAATTCACAACACCAAAAACATACAAAAAAGGACTATGAATTGTTTCATAGTCCTTTTTTGAGTTTAAAATTCCGTTTATAAAAGGACAGTTAGTTTTTGAAATAAGTCGCGACTAATGTAATTAATGTTAAAAGACCTATTATTAACCCAATAACACTAAAATGGAATCCAAATCGAATATTCCTTTCTTCTGCTTTTTCCTTTTTTTGTTTGTATTCATTGTATTTTACAAAATTCTGTTTTGTCTTAAATATTTTACCTTCTTCAGTAATTACATAACCTCCTACATTTGAATAATTTACAAGACCTAATTCTAAAAGCCTGTTGGTTATGCATGAATAAACACTTCCAGTGATACCGCCTCTTTTATTTGAAAAAGCTGTTTCAAAGAATCCTTTAACTGATTCGTATTTATCAGGCAATCCATTTGTTGTGTCAATTTCACAATGCTCATGATATATTTTCATAATAGCACTATCTATTTTAAAGTCTCCTGATAGAGGAAAATTAGACATAATTTCTTCAATCCATCTTTCATCTTTCCAATTTTTAATTTCTTCGAATTTTAATTTATTATATTTCATAGCCGCAATAATATAATCAAAATTATTGAAAAAGCAATTTTATTCACAACCTTTATTAACATTATTTATTCACACCAAAACATAATAATTCTAAGAATAAAAGGCTTTTACTTGATAAGAAACTACAGAACCAACCAACCACCCTCCTCAAAAAAGAACACTCGTAGTTGTGCATCGTTTGGTGAATAACTTCAATTGATATTAAATTTTCACCAGTGCACAAAAACAGATCATACAGTAACTCTTGTCTAGAAATAACATCCTTGCTTTCTTGCAAACTAACAGCTGGCGAGTTACTTTTCATCCAATCAGTAAACCAAGTTTCCCAAATGCTTGTTTTGTTTCTTTGCTTTAAGTCAGTCATGCCTGCTTAGTGGTATTTACTTGAGTAAACAACATGCCAAAAAAAGAGCAACCCTGCCAATATTGTTTAGGTCGTTTAAATAAAAAAATACCAATTCGCAGTCCAAACATGTAATATGTTTTATGATAATTTTTCCCGTAACTAAAAGAAGCAAAATTTATAGCTAAAAAAAACAGACCCTAAAAATTAATATTAATTACAATAATATCAACTTGATAAATATCAATAATTCTATATTATTTCACTTTATCTAAAATTTGCAAATTTCCATAATAATCAAGTAAAAAAACAGGGAATGAATTAAGAACAGCTACTTTTGATTTAGGGATAATAAATTTTTGCAATTGCATTTCATAAATTAAAAATTGTTCAAATATTTCACTTGGAAATGAATATGACCCTCTAACGATATAATTCATTTTTCTTAGATGTAGATTAATCAACAAATTCCATGTTTCTAGTTCATATTTATTAAAACTTTTAAATGAATCTATACTTGTACGATGAACTAAACTTTTATATGAAATATTTTCATAACAATCCACAACCAAATTTTTAAAATCATTTATATCACAAATATGTTTTAATGATTCAACCATTGGATAGCTAATATATAATTTCCCTCTATCTGTCTCTTCTTTAAAAAAGCTTAACAGTTCCTTCAATTTATAATCTTCAGCTAAGGTTGAATGTCCGTCATAATCAAAAAACATATAAATCTCAGCAAAATCACTCCTGTTGTAATCTGCTAAAATCTTCTTATTAGATTCACTTCTTTCTTTTATCAAGTTAAAAGTATCTAAATCTTCATCTGCTATTATCTCTTTATAAATTTGATAAATTTCTCCACCAAACACACATTTCACAGATGTGTTTTCATTTACAAAAAACTTTTGCAAGTTTTTAATAATCTGAATTTCAGTATTAATTCCTTCAAAAATAAATAATATTTTATTCAACATCAAATGCTCCAGCTTTATACATTTTTTCAATATTATGAGCTTCTCTTAATTCTTTGGATGTACTCTTAGATAATGATTGAATTTTGTTTTTAGTCATTAAAAAATAACAATCTGGTCTTAACAAATCATTAGTAATAATAGAAGTATTATGTGTAGTTAGAACAAACTGAATATTTGTTTTTTTTAGTTCTTCTACAATTAAAGCTGATAATTCATGATGATAAAAAGCATCAAATTCGTCAATAAACAAGAATTTAACCTTTGAACTCTCCTTAAGCCTCTGCAACCAAAAGTAAAATAAAGTTAGAGACTTTGTACCTGTAGAGGCAATTTGGTAAAATGAAATCGTTTTCCCATTAAAATCAAAAGCTATCACATCTCTATCTAATTCTTTTTCTACAGTCAATTTGCAATTAATTCCTGCTTTATTTAAAAAAATTTGTAAATCAGGAACATTGCCTCGTTGTATTATATCTTCTTGAATTTTACCTGAACCTGTTTCTAAACCTAAATACATATTTTGGTCTAAAGACCTAAAAAAAAGCATTGATTCAATAAAATTAAAGAATGTTATAAAAATATCGTTTTCTAAATTCTTTAATAATTGGGAGTTGTTTTTTATATATTTGATAAGCGACAACTCTTTATTTGTCAAATCTTTATTCAACGTTTCTGCTCCTTTAAAAACAATTTCTGCTTCATTACTAAATTTTCTATCAATTTTAGCCAATTCTGAACCATTTATTTCAAACCGTTCAAAAATTGTAGTTTTCAAATTAGATTTCTCATATTCGTAAATTACAATATTAGTACCAAAAACAAATTCATAATAAAAATGAGCAAATGGCTCACCATTAGTCGCATTTAAATATGGCTGATAAAACTCTTCAGTAATATTCTTTTCTGTTAAATGACCTATAATATCAAAAATAGCCAATCCTAAGTTTGTTTTTCCTACACCATTGTGACCGTATACTAGTGCATTATTAACAATCCCATTTTTAATACATTCTTTATTAAACTCGTATCCATTAACATCAGAAAAATCCATTTCAAAGTCTTTTTCAAAACCTTTAAAGTTTGAAACTCTAAATTTTTTAAGCATTTTTATTATATTTTCGTGCGCAAAGATAATAAAAAATAGCAGTTACCGTAAAAAATTTACGGCGAATTGGATTTATTCCAAAATTTAATATTTTTATTGAACCAGTAATATCAACATCCCTTAAATATATTTAATTGACAAATCATTAATTTAAGAATATTATTTTCTTTTAATTATATCAATATGTCCACCTTCTTTTTCAATAATTATCTAAATGAATAAACCCTTTACTTGCCAATTTTCTTAGTTTCCAAACTCATCACATAGCTTTTTGCAGCCAAACCACTTTCCTATAAGCTTGACTTCTGCTATATTCGCTTAAAAATAGCCACATACGGTGCATCAACTTCGCAATTATCAGGGAAATTGAAAAAATTTACTGTAATATGTAAAACATTAGATATTATAATAATTAAAATATGAAATTCATTATTTGAGTTAAGTATACTCCGAATAATTTAAAAATATCTATTTATATTTTGTCAGTTTTAAATCATAAGCATTTATAAAACCAAATTGATATATAATTTGCCAATTAAAGAAGTTAACAATCCAAGTAGTCTTAAAAAATATACTTTTGTATCAAAAAGCATACTTTTGAATGAAATTGTAAATTGTTTTGGCAATCTCAAGAGGATTAAATTAAAATGAAAATATATTTTAAGTCCATACTATACTTTTTAAGCCCTTTTAATATTTTATCATAAAAAAAGACACTTTTAAATTCTAAAACAATACTTTATGACTCAAAAACAATTTAGTGATAACAAAACTTTACAAGATGTTGGTTTGTATGCATTTCATCTTTAACTCAACAAATAATACATCATCTATATAACCCATAACTATCTTACTCAAAATCATTTAAAACAACTATGAATAAGCTGCAATTATAAAAATACTGTTACAACTTTCATATTTATTCCTAAATTTGCTTTTTGAAGGTAAAAACAAAAAATGAATCAAGAGCTAGAAAAAACACTTTGGGCAACTGCTGATAAATTGCGCAATAATATGGATGCAGCAGAATACAAACACATTGTATTAGGTTTGATTTTTTTAAAATACATCTCCGATAGTTTTGAAGAATTATACAACAAACTTAGTATAGACAAACTTTCTAATGCCGAAGACAAAGACGAGTATTTAGCGGAAAATGTTTTCTATGTTCCACCATCTGCTAGATGGAATTATTTGCAGCACCAAAGAGCAAAATTACCGAGTATAGGCAAAGATATTGATGATGCCATGGATGCTATCGAAAAAGACAATCCTACTCTTAAAGGAATTTTACCAAAAGATTATGCAAGACCAGCATTGGATAAAAAACGTTTAGGCGAATTAATTGACCTTATCGGAAACATTGGTTTTAAAGACAAAGAAAACAGTAGTAAGGATTTATTAGGTCAAGTATATGAGTATTTTTTAGGAATGTTTGCTGATGCTGAAGGTAAAAGAGGTGGTCAGTTTTACACTCCAGAATGCCTTGTTCAACTTCTTGTTGAAATGCTTGAACCATACAACGGTCGTATCGGTGATTTTTGTTGTGGTTCAGCAGGAATGTTTGTTCAAAGCTCTAAGTTTGTCAAAGCTCATGGTGGTAAGATTGGAGATATTGCCGTTTATGGACAAGAAAGCAACCCAACCACTTACAAATTGGCAAAAATGAACTTAGCTATTAGAGGGATTGATGCAAAAATTGAATTAGGCGATTCTTTTCATCAAGACAAACATAAAGATTTAAAGGTGGATTATGCTATTATGAATCCACCATTCAATATTTCTGATTATGGCATAGAGCAACTTCAAGATTCTCATTTATGGAAATACGGAGTGCCACCATCAGGTAATGCCAATTACGCATGGTTACAGTTAGTTATTTCAAAACTAAGTCCAACAGGTACAGCAGGTATTGTATTAGCCAATGGCTCTATGACTACCAACGCAGGGACAGAAGGCGAAATAAGAAAACAACTTATTACAGAAGGTTTGGTGGATTGCATGGTTGCATTACCTACTCAACTGTTTTACAACACTCAAATACCAGCTTGTTTGTGGTTTTTGGCTCGTAACCGAACCAATCACAAATTTCGCAATCGTTCAGGTGAAATACTTTTTATAGATGCCCGAAATTAGGCACTATGACCAGTCGTAAAAATAAAATACTTACAGAAACAGACATTGCACAAATCACCCAAGCATACCACAATTGGAGAAATAAAGATGGCAATTATACAGATGTTCAAGGTTTTTGCAAATCTGCAAAATTGGCAGAAGTAGAAGCAAACAACTTTGTGCTAACACCGGGAAGATATGTTGGTACAGAAGAAGTAGAAGATGATGGCATACCGTATGAAGAAAAAGTGGCTGTTATTTCAGAAAACTTGAAAGGCTATTTTGAAAAATCTATTGAGTTGCAAGAGAGAATTAAAACGAACCTTAAAAAAGTCGGAATCGAAATTTAACTTTTTTTTTGGTTTACATTTCATATTTTTTATTTACTTTTGTAAACTAAAACAACCAAGATGAAACAACAAATTGGAAAAAGAATTAAATCAGCTAGGATGTTAGCTGGATTTTCTCTTCGTGAATTATCTAATGCTTTGGATGGTGTAGTTAGCCACAATGCAATTAGCAAATACGAAAAAGGAGAAATGATGCCCGACAGCAAGGTCTTGATAGCTTTATCGAAGGCTTTGGATGTTAAAACCGACTATTTTCTAAGACCTCAAACTGTAGAAATTACTAATATTGAGTTCAGAAAAAAAAGCAGCCTTACTGTAAAAAAAACAGATTCTATTAAAGAAAACATCAAAGACAACATAGAACGCTACATCGAATTGGAAACTTTTTTAAATCTTAAAAACTCATTTCAGAATCCAATAAAAAATGAAAAAATTAAAAGGCCCGAAGATGTAGAAAATATTACCAATCAATTATTACATTGCTGGGATTTAGGCATTAATGCTTTACCCAATGTCATTGAAATTTTAGAAGACCAAGACATTAAAGTTGTAGAGATTGATGTGGATGAAAAGTTTGATGGCTTATCGGGTTGGGCAAATGAAACCATACCGATTATTGTTATTAATAAAAACTTCAATGTAGAGCGGAAACGATTTACTGCAATGCACGAGTTAGGGCACCTTTTGTTGAATATTGATGAAAACAACTTTGAACATAATGACATAGAAAAGCTATGCCATCGATTTGCAGGGGCAATGTTATTACCTAAAGAAACTATTTTTAAAGAATTGGGGCATAAAAGAAGCTCGGTTTCAGTATACGAACTTATCAGTATCAAAGAATCCTTTGGTATATCCATACAAGCGATAATGGCCCGTGCTAAAGATTTAGAAATCATAACCAACGACTATTATGTAAAATTTAGAATAAGAGTAAACCAAAACCCAAATCTTAAAAAAGAAATAGGTTTTGGAGAATACAAAGGCATTGAACATTCGTCAAGATTTAAACAGCTTTTATATAGAGCCACTGCCGAAGAAATTATTTCAATGAGCAAAGCTGCAAGTTTATCTAATGTTAAACTAGCCGAATTTAGAGACGAATTTATGACAATATGATCCTAGTAGTAAATGATGCCAATATATTGATAGATTTGATAAAGCTTGAATTACTTGAGGCTTTTTTCAATATTAATTGGGAATTTCATTCTACTAATCTTATCATTGAAAATGAATTATATGACGAACAAAAATTACAATTGCAACCCTATATTGATAATGGCAAATTGATTATTCAAGAACTAGATATTGAGGATATGTTAAATATAATGGCAATACAATCACAAAAACCTCAATTGTCTGATAAGGATTGTTCGGCACTTCATTGTGCTCAAAAGTTAAACGCATCATTAGTTACATCAGACAATGCATTACGAAAATTTGCTAAAGAACAAAAAGTAGATGTTCATGGGCATTTATGGGTTTTTGATGAATTAGTTAAGCAACATTGTATTTCAACAGAAGTGGCTATAAACAAACTAAACGAACTAAATACTATCAATTCTAAACTTAACTTACCTGAAAAAGAATGTAAGGCAAGAATTGAAAAATGGCAAAATCAAGCCCATCAAGATAATCCCAAAAATCACGGTTCAGACAACTTAAACACCAACTAAATGACAAACTGGAAAGAATATAAATTAGGGGAGATTGCAGAATTAAGGCGTGAAAAGTTCACTCCAAATGATACTACTTCATATCCATATATTGGTTTAGAACACATTGAGCCTAAATCATTAAGAATAAATGGAATTGGAACTTCAAATGATGTATCAAGTCAAAAATCGGTATTTTATCCCAATGACACTCTATATGGCAAATTGAGACCGTATTTTCAAAAAGTATATTCTCCTGACTTTAAAGGTGTTTGTTCAACTGATATTTTTGTTGTTAAGCCCAAAAAAGGGATAGATGCTAAATATCTATTTTACGTGTTAGCTTCAGATGAATTTACCACTTTGGCAAATTCTGGAAGTACTGGCACTCGAATGCCAAGAGCTGATTGGAAGCACCTTTCATCAACTATTTGGAATCTCCCCGACCTACCAACCCAAACCGCCATTGCAGAAATCCTCTCCTCCCTTGACGACAAAATAGAACTCAATAACAAAATAAACCAAGAGTTAGAAAACCTTGCCCAAACCCTTTTTAAGCACTGGTTTATAGATTTCGAATTTCCAAACGAAAACGGAGAACCGTACAAATCATCAGGTGGTGAAATGGTAGAGTGTGAGTTAGGAGAAATCCCCAAGGGATGGAATGTTGGAACATTTGGAGATTTATGCAAAGTGATTAATGGCTATGCTTTCAAAAGCAAAGATTTTCAAGAAACTGGAAATAATGGCATTTTAAAAATTAGAAATGTAAACGGTAGCATAGTTGACATTATCAATACTCAGTTTGTCGCTTCTGATGTGGTAAAATCTGTTCAAGAAAAGTTTAGAGTATTGTCAGGTCATATCTTAATCGCTATGACTGGAGCAGAAGTTGGCAAAATTGGCATTGTTCCAGAGACTGATAAAAGTCTTTGGTTAAATCAACGTGTTGGTAGATTTGAACCTATTGTAGATAGCTACCTTGTTTTCATTTACCATTTGTTTAATGTTCTAAACTTTACACAAGCTGTAAGAAATTCAGCAATGGGTAGTGCTCAACCAAATATAAGTTCATCGGGCATAGAAGCATTACATTGTATTATACCATCTAAAGAAGTTATTCAAAAGTATTCATCAATAAATCAAGATGCATACAACTTAACATTAAAAAATTTAGGAGAAAACCAAGAACTAAGCAACCTCAGAGATACGCTATTACCTAAGCTCATTTCGGGAGAGTTGGAATTAACAGAAACTAATTAAAAACAAAATAGTATAAAAACAAATGGAAGACATTTTCAAACCACAGAGCTTAACTATCAAACAACTATTTGGCAATACTGATGCATTGTATCAAATACCACGTTACCAACGTCCGTATTCATGGGGTAATGAGCAGCTTGAAAAACTTTGGGATGATTTAATAGAAGCTCAAGAAAACGACCCAAATTATTTTTTAGGCTCAATAATTACTGCAAAAGCAGAAGACTCAGGCAAATACTTGGATATCGTTGATGGTCAACAACGTTTAACAACCTTACTAATTTTGCTATGTGTTTACAGAGATAAATACCCTAACATTAACAGTGAAGTACTAGAGGAAAATATTGATGCAGTTGATGTTAACATAATTAAAACTTCTATCAAATATAATGATAGGCTTGAACGTTTGCGTTTAAAGACCCATTCACATCATGAAAGCAACTTCAATAATTATATTTTAAAGGAAGGTGCGGCAATTCAAAACAATTTTCCATTTAAAAAGGATTTAAGAAATAATGAAAATCCATCTTTTAAATTTCAAAATACAGCGGCTTTCTTTAATGAGAAATTAGAAAATATTGGTGAAGAAGATGCAGGTCATTTTATAAATTATCTATTTAACAATGTTAAAATCATAAGAATTGATTGTCAAAATGTTTCATTTGCAATTAAGCTTTTTCAAGTGTTAAATGATAGAGGTCTTGACCTCTCAAATTCAGATTTGATTAAAAGTTACTTAATCGGTCGTATACATAAATTATATGATGACGAGGAGGTAAAAAAGCAAAAAGAAAATCAGTTTATGGATGACTGGAAAGCATGTGAAAATATTGCCATAGATACTAATGAAAGTTTAAATGAACTATTTGTTTTATATGAATACTTTCTTTTGGCAGAAAATCCCAAAAAATCATTGTATGATGAATTAGAAAATCAATTTAAAGACAAAGACCCTAATGAGGTGATTAATGATTTTAAAGCATTCATTTCGCTTTATAAAAACGATGTATATAATCGAGAAGATGCAGTTATGTATAGCTTTTGGTATTTAAGATGGAGTATGTATTGGCGAAGTATTGTTATTACGGCTCTACACACAAAATACCCAAAGTATGAGGAATTCTTATTAGTGTTTAAAAGATATTATTATTTAAACTGGATTGCAGGCAATACTTTAACTAAGATTAAGCAAATCTCTTTCAATATTATTAAATGGATAAAAGAAAAAGAGAGCCTTTCATTTATTAAAGCTCAATTAGATAATAACTTAGAAGACAATAATACAATAAAAAGGGCAATTGAATCATTGGAAAGTGACCTTTATTTTGAAGCATGGTGCAAGCCTTTATACTATTTAATAGAATACAACCAACAAGACAATCCTGCATTTTTAGATATGAGCGATAGTAACATCCATATTGAACATATTCTACCAAGAGCATTTGACAAAAAAGAAGAATGGAATCACTTTAAAGAAGTTGATGATATTGGGTCATGGATTCATACTGGTGGGAATCTAACTTTACTTAGTGGTAAGAAAAATATTGATGCTAAAAACTTTGGATTTTCATTAAAAATAAAAGCATATGATGGTACAGGCAATCACTCAAAAACTGATAAAAAAGTAACATCTTTTAAAATCACTCAAAACATTGTGAATGATTTTCATGCAAATAAATACAATAAAGATTGGACAACTGAGGCGATGAATGATAGGTGGAAATGGTTTTGCAGTCAAGTAGAAGAAATTTTAGAAATTGACTTAAGTGAAATTAAAAAAATATCTATTTAATTAACCTATGGCACTAATATCAGAAGACCACATAGAGCAAGTAATCATACAGGAGTTTATAGAATTAGGCTACCAGTACATAAATGGCACAGACATTTCGCCTGACGGCTCAATGCCTGAAAGGGAGTACAACGAAGTAGTACTCAAAAACCGCTTACAAGAAGCCATTGCCAAACTCAATCCCTCAATTCCTTATGAAGCACAAGAAGAAGCACTTCGTAAAGTGTTGCGTTCTGATAGTCCAGAGTTGTTTCAAAATAACTACCAATTCCATAAATACCTAACTGAAGGTGTAGATGTAGAATACCGCAAAACAGACAGAATTGCAGGCGATAAAGTTTGGTTAATTGATAATGAGAATCCTGAAAATAACGAATTTTTAGTAGTCAATCAATTTACTGTAATAGAAGGCAATACAAACAAGCGACCAGATGTTATATTATTTATAAATGGTTTGCCATTAGTAGTGATAGAGCTAAAAAATGCAACAGATGAAAATGCAACCATACAATCAGCCTTTAATCAACTGCAAACTTATAAGCAATCTATCCCTAGCCTTTTTCAATACAATGCTTTACTTATAGCTTCCGATGGATGGGATGCCTTATATGGTTCACTTACTGCCCCCAAACAATTTTTTGTGCCATGGAAATCCATAGATGGAAAATTTATAGCAGACGAAAATATCCCTCAAATGGAAGTTATGGCAAAGGGTATGCTTAACAAACATGTATTAACAGACCTTATTCGTCATTTTACCATATTTCACCAAAACAAAGAAAAAATATCAAAAATTGTTCCACGTTACCACCAATACTTTGCCGTAAACAAGGCTGTTGAAACTACCAAAAAAGCAACCGCTGAAAATGGAGACCAACGTGCAGGAGTAATATGGCATACACAAGGAAGTGGCAAAAGCCTGAGTATGGCATTTTATGCAGGTAAAATAGTATTGGCATTAAACAACCCTACCCTTATTGTATTAACAGATAGAAACGACCTAGACGACCAACTATTTGACACTTTTTCATTAAGTCAAGATTTATTGAGACAAACACCTGTTCAAGCAGAAAACAGAGAACATTTAAAAAACTTGCTTTCTGTTACCTCAGGAGGCATTGTATTTACTACTATTCAAAAGTTTTTACCCGAAATAATAGAAAAGATTGATGTTGGAGAAGGCAAGTTTAAAAACATCAAAGGGCAGTTTGATGAATTGTCAGACCGTAGAAACATTGTCGTAATAGCAGATGAAGCACACAGAAGTCAATATGATTTTATGGATGGGTTTGCCAAACACATGCGTGATGCCTTACCCAATGCTTCATTTATTGGTTTTACTGGTACACCAATTGAAAATACGGACAAAAATACGCAAGCCGTTTTTGGCGATTATATAGATGTTTACGATATTCAACAAGCAGTAGTTGATGGTGCTACTGTTCGCATTTTTTATGAAAACAGATTAGCAAAAATTGCTTTAAAAGATGAAGAAATACCAAGAGTAGATTCGGAATTTGAGGAATTGACAGAAAGTGAGGAACTTACAGACCGTCAAAAACTAAAAGCAAAATGGGCAAGACTTGAAGCTATAGTAGGAAATCCAAAACGCATTGCTTTGATTGCACAAGATATTGTTAATCATTTTGAAAGTCGCAATTCGGTATTAGAAGGAAAAGCAATGATAGTATGTATGAGCCGAAGAATATGTGTGGATTTATACAATGAAATTACTAAAATAAAACCGGATTGGCACAGTGATGATGATGAAAATGGTACTATAAAAGTGGTAATGACAGGTTCTTCATCCGACCCACTTCCATTTCAACCACATATAAGAAACAAACAAAAACGAAAAGCACTAGGAGAACGATTAAAAGACCCAAAAGACAGCCTCAAATTAGCTATAGTTAGAGACATGTGGCTGACTGGATTTGATGCGCCTGCCCTACATACCCTATACATAGACAAACCGATGAAAGGGCATAATCTAATGCAGGCTATAGCAAGAGTTAATAGAGTATATAAAGACAAAGAGGGTGGATTAGTGGTTGATTACATAGGCATTGCTACAGACCTAAAAAAAGCATTATCAGTTTACACAGAAAATGGTGGAAAAGGCAAACCAACTTTCGACCAAGATGAAGCTGCAGATGTAATGATGGAGAAATATGAAATCGTAGCTCAAATGTATTCAGAACAACCAATGGATAAAACACAGCCGAATGGATTTAACTATAAAAGTTTTTTTGACTTAACACCCAAAGAAAAACTATACTTCCCCATAGTTGCAGCCAATTATATTTTAGGTTTGGAGAACGGTAGAGAACGCTATTTAAATGCCGTTACAGCCCTTTCAAAAGCATTCTCTATATCTGTTCCTCATCCTTTCACAATTGATATAAGAAATGATGTTGGTTTATTTCAAGCAATTAAAGCCCGAATTGTAAAAGTAACACAGAACAATAAACAAAAAAGTGACGAAGAAATAGAAACCGCCATAAAACAGATTATTTCGGATGCAGTTGTTGCCGATGAAGTGGTTGATATTTTTGATGCCGCAGGAATTAAAAAACCTGATATTTCCATTCTATCAGATGAGTTTTTAGCGGAAGTTAAAGGTATGCAACATAAAAACCTTGCCCTTGAACTATTAAAGAAACTACTCAATGACGAAATAAAAACAAGAAAGAAAACAAACTTGGTGCATAGTAAAAAGTTTTCGGAAATGTTAGAAAGTGCAGTTCGCAACTATCAAAACAACTTGATAACATCCGCTCAAGTAATAGAAGAGCTTATTAACCTTGCAAAAGACATCAAAGATGCCGACAGAAAGGGCGAAGATTTAGGGCTAGATTTTAGGGAGTTTGCATTTTATACAGCATTAGAGGTCAACGATAGTGCAGTAGCCGTTTTGGGTGACGAAATACTACGACATATCGCAAGAGAATTAGTTGATACTATTCGTAAAAATAGCAGTATAGATTGGACAGTTAGAGAAAACGTTCAAGCCAAAATGCGTATAGCAGTAAAAAAGATATTAAGAAAACATGGCTATCCACCAGACATGGAAGCCAAAGCAACAGATACCGTAATTGAACAAGCAAAAATGATGGCAGGTGAGTTTTCTAAAACAAAAGAATACAATATTAACCCGAACGATGATTTGCTTATTGCAGCAGACCCAAACGAATAAGCATAAACCGAATACAAAGAAACACGATTCGTTAAAATAATTTCTAATAATTTTGATTAGTCAAATTAGTTATATACATTCCCATAGTTTTGATTGGCAAATCCCAACTCATAATTGAGTGTATTCTTATGAATTTACTTATGATAAAGCTGTTAAAATCAAATTTGGACACCAAATATAATTAGACGTTATAGCAACATTTAAAATTTGCCTTGGCAATCTCGAGAGGATTTAATTTAAATTAAAAATACTTTTTAAGTCCATAGTATACTTTTTAAGACCTTACTATATTTTTTCATACAAAAAAATACTTTTTGATGCAAAAACAATACTTTTCAACTCAAAAACATTACTTTTTAATTCAAAATAGTAATTTTATTAAATATGGTGAATATTTCCCGTTTGATTAAGAGAACGTTCATTAAATAAATGATACTTTATTCAATGATTATAAATCTCAAATTTCACTATATCATATTCTTTTGCACCAAAACCAATGAAAATTGCATCAAAACCAATAAAAAAGTACTCAAATAAACATAAATTTAGAAATGATGTATTTTGTGAGAAGTGATTTTTTTGATGTAAGTATACAATATATTTATGGAAGTGAATTTCCCTCCCTAAAAAATTAAACCAACAAAATAGCTTTGATTTACTTAAGATACCCAATAATTATATTATCTATAAACGAATAAAACTTAATTTAAATCATAATTCAAATCAAAAGTATTAAAAACTATACTTTTGTACTTAAAAATTACTAAATCTACATATAAGGGTATAGAAAAGAATATGATATAGATAGTAAATGTATACTTTCAGAAACAATTGATTGTTAACCCAAAGAAAAAGTCAATTAAAAATACATCCCCCTCTAATTGGCTTCCTTACTTTTAATTGACCTGTATGCAAAAATATAGATTAAAACCAATATGTCAAAATAAAAAAACCAAACTTTATGTTAGTCAATTGAAAAATGGACTAAAATCACAAGTTTAGTATACAAAAACACTACAATAGTATACAAAAGCACTAAAATAGTATGCAAATAAACACACTTTATACTCCCCATTTGCATTAAACAGTTTTAACAACGAATGTATTTTTAAATGGATATTGAAATCAAAAGGCATGTGTAACCAAGTTGATTGATTTAAAGTTAATTGCAAAAACCTTGTTTGAACCATAAAACCAATTTGTAAAACCAAGGTTTAGACAATATAACCAACTCTCAAATGGTTTGTGTTCTTGTTAGTTGCTTTTTAATAAAAAAATCTTGGTTTATACGATGCTATTCATGATAAATAAAGGGTAACGAATACTTATTTGGAGGGAATTTGTTTTGAATGTATTATAAGCAAAAAACAAGCATACATCTATGTTCACTGGCAATTTAGTAGTATGAATTATAGGATAGCGAGAACGTTCCTCTAAATATTAAGAAATTATATCATGATGAGTAATCTTAACTATTGCAGAAACGATATTTTTTGATACAAAACCAATAAAAAATGCACCAAAACCAATAAAAAAGTACTCAAATTAACAATAGTTGGTTCAATAAGTTGCTTTTGAAAAACATTCAACAATAGGCAGATTTATGGGATATTCCATTCTATTAATTGGATACTGAATTTTAATTGCATTTCTCCCACTATAATTCATTTAACTTATATGAAAAACCAAACTTCGACCAATAATACAATATGCAAAATTCATAGTGAAAACAATAAAACCATCTCATAATTGGATTGTGTTCTTGTTAGTTGGTTTTTATGGATGAAACAATGGAAAAAGCAATCATTAAACCAAGTTCGCAGAGAAGAAATCAAAATAAAAGTTAAAATGAAAACAAAACCACTTTAAAATAAAAAATAAAACTTATTGTTGGTTTTAATTTAATGGACTGAAATGGCATATTTAAGGTGCAAAATCACACAATTGAAACTAAATGATTAATGAATTTTAAAAGGCATACTTAATCATGAATGTTGATTCAATGTTGAAGGCAAAAATCATATTTGAACCATAAAAACCATGATGTAAATTTCAAAACCAAGAATTCAGCTTGTTGATGTTTTTATGTGTGTTTTTTGACGTTGTAAATGATATTATTAGGTGCGAAATGAATGGTATTTGATTTATAAATATGCATACAACTCAACAATTCGTTTATTTGCTCTTCTGGTTTTCTAAAATGTTCGATTTAATATACTTTTTGTTCTAAATAGTATACTTTTTGTTCTAAAACCTTAACTTTTGTTCTAAAATAGATACTTTTGTTAATTTTCAACAAAACCGAATCAAAATAATGCTTTAATTTCTTCTCGCAAAATTCATGCTTAAGACGTGAATTACACGTGTTTTGATATGATAAATGTCGTGAGAAGCGACAGGCGAATTTTGATTATTAAACGATGCAACAATATAAAAGAGGGACGATTAGAATGTTTTTTATGCAAAATAAATACATAAAACCAATAAAAAATACACCTAAATCTATACTATTTGATGCGAAAAAATTTATTTTTAAAAGCATTCGGTTATTGGTTGATTTATAATAATGATTAAATCATTAAATCTATTAATTTCATTAAATACTTATTTATCTTTTGATGTTTTATGATAAAATTAAATATATTTGTAAATTATATATACGAAACCGAGCTTCGCATATACAACAGGAAATTGTTGTATATGCGATAAAGAACTTCGTATATATGCAAGTTATCAGCAACCCTAAAACCCGACCGTGCAACCATCAACTGACAGACAAAATCCGACCGACAATGCAATTTTCGGCAAAGCCGTTTGGCTATCCCTTCGCAAAATAAAAAGAGCTGCAAAGCCACCCACAAGCCGACCCGCTTTTGCAGCACATTTTATTTTGCCCTACCGCACCCATACTAACCGACAATTTTCAGCACAACCGACAATATTTTTCCCTACATTTGCCCCGTGAAACAAGTTTTGACACTCATATTCAGTTTTTACATTTTGGCTTTGTCCTGTATGCCGTGCAGCGACAAGGACGACTGTAATTATATGAGTGCCGACCAATCAACATTTGCAACTACCGA
>JACCDH010149771.1_pt1 | contig 56928 bp, 59 predicted proteins | sample 7442481 | NCBI WGS metagenome assembly JACCDH01 (sample SAMN15323433, study PRJNA562643) | freshwater metagenome | isolation source: river surface water | place: USA:Blue River Watershed | collected 2017-08-15
AATTGTTCATAACAACAGTTTTACCTTTTTAAAAGGTGTGCAAAGATATAAAATTATTATAAAATCAAACGACTTACAAACATTTTTTTGTTTATAACTGCTTTTGTTTTGTTTTTAATTGATTTTTGGTAAGTTCTTGATAGCCATTTCGTCTGTTAAAAATATCAATCGCTACATAAACTGCCTCTTTGAACGATTCGTGATTGGCTATTCCTTTCCCAGCAATTTCATAAGCTGTTCCGTGATCGGGAGAGGTGCGAATTTTATCCAACCCTGCCGTATAATTGACTCCGTTTCCAAAAGAAAGTGTTTTGAATGGTATCAACCCTTGATCGTGATACATGGCCAAAACCGCATCGTACTTTTCATACTGTGCCGATCCAAAAAATCCGTCGGCTGGAAAGGGTCCGAATACCATTTTTCCGGCTTCAAATAATTTTTTCAACGTAGGCTTGATGATGTGCTCTTCTTCGTTACCAATAACCCCATTATCGCCCGAGTGCGGATTCAGTCCTAAAACGGCGACTTTTGGTTTTTCAATTTCAAAGTCTTGCTTTAAGGTGTTGATGATGGTCTCTAACTTATCGGTCAGCAATTTTTCGGTAAGGTGTTGCGCCACTTCGTTCACTGGAACGTGATCGGTTAGTAACCCTACCCGCAATTCGTCGTGCACCATAAACATAAGTGCCTTTCCGTTCAATTCTTTATCTAAATAATCGGTGTGCCCGGGAAAGGCAAACGCATCCGATTGAATGTTGTATTTATTAATTGGTGCTGTAACCAACACGTCTACTTTTCCTTCTTTTAACGCCTTGGTAGCCGCTACAAACGATTTGATGGCATAACTTCCCACCACCTCATCATTTTTTCCAAAAGCAACATCAAAGCCTTCGCGCCATACATTTAGCACGTTGATTTTTCCCACTACAAGTTGGTCCAACGAATCGATGCCGTGAATGGCCGCTGTTAATTCCAATTCTCTTTTGAGGAAAGAGATGATTTTTACATTGGCAAAAATTACAGGCGTACACAATTCTAACATTCGAGAATCTTCAAATGTTTTTAATATGACTTCGCTTCCAATACCATTTAAATCTCCAACTGAAATTCCAACAATTATATTTTCTGCTTTTTTAACCATAACGAATGTGATTTATTGCTTACTTTTGAAGTGCAAATTTAGTAAAATTATATCAGTTATGTTTACCGGAATCATAGAAACACTCGGAATCATCAAAGAAATTCGAAAAGAGCAAGGAAATCTCCACCTTACCGTGGCTTCCGAAATTACGCACGAATTGAAAATTGATCAAAGTGTGGCCCATAATGGAATTTGTTTGACGGTGGTGCAAATTGATCAAAACCAGTATACGGTAACCGCCATTCAAGAAACGATTGACAAAACCGCTATTGGCACATGGCAGGTGGGCAACACCATCAATCTCGAACGCGCCATGAAACTGGGCGACCGGTTGGACGGCCACATCGTGCAAGGACATGTTGACCAAACCGGTACTTGCACGAGTATTACAGAAGCCAATGGAAGTTGGGTTTTCACGTTTGCCTACGACCCCGCACTTTCTAATATTACCATTGAAAAAGGTTCGATTACAGTAAACGGCACCAGCTTAACGGTGGTGAATTCGGCAGCCCACAGCTTTAGTGTTGCGATTATTCCATATACTTATGAGCACACAAACTTTCACACCTACAAAGTAGGCACCCAAGTAAATTTAGAGTTTGATGTCATTGGGAAATATGTGGCGCGCTTGACGGCTTTGGGGAAATAAAAAAGCCCTACATTGCTGTATGGCTTTAATTTTATGATGAGACTAGGTGTTATTTCTTTTTTATAAATCCGTCAAAAATTGCTCCAACGGCAACCCCAATGGCAAGTCCTAACGCAATACTTTGGGAGAGGTTTCCATATTTATTTCCATACACAGAACCAAATGCCACGCCAAGCGCTGCACCGACTCCAATTCCATTTCCTGATTTCTTGTTGTTGTTTACTGTCATAACTCAACTTTTTAATAAGAAACCCTTGTAAATACTGATACTTACAAGGGTTTTGTTGTGGTCCCACCTGGGCTCGAACCAGGGACCACCTGATTATGAGAAGAGTGGAATACACCTACAAATATCAAAATATATCAGAATATCAAGCAGTTACGATTTTTAATTTTATCTATTTTAATATGTTTTTATATATTTTATTGTTATTTTTGTGCAAATTTTGTGCAAATTATTTATGAGTCAACATCCCGTATTTACTAAGAAAACTCAACTTGATTACTATCTAGATAAGCGATATTTATTGCAAAATAACAAATTTTCTTTAAAGTTAAAAATTTATGATACCGACAATCAGAGGAACTATTATTTAAAAACAAAGTATGAATTTGATGAAAGTGAATATCTTGAACTGATTACTTCAAGGAAAAAACAACTCATAATTCTTAAAGCGGAAATGGATGAAAATCTATTTAGAGCTAAACAATTAGCAGATTCAATTAACCCATTTAATTTTGATGAGTTTAAAGAAAAATACTATAACAAAAAAGAGGTTGTTTTAACTTTAAAATCGCTTTTTGAAAATAAAATCACTGAGTTACATAACCTTGGTAAAATTGGAACAAGTAATTCATATAGAGATTCACTTAGGTCAATTGAAAAATATTTAGATTATCTAAAAAAATCTATTGCTAAACTTCAATTTGTTCAGATTACTCCAAGTTGGTTAATTAAATACGAGTCTTATTTGCTTCATGTACGAATGTGTTCTGTAAATACCGTTGGAATGTACATGCGAAATTTAAGAGCAATATTAAATGATGCATTGAAGTTAAACATAATTACAAATGATATTTATCCATTTGGGAAAAATAAATTTACAATAAAATCTCAGAAAAAAACTAAAAGTATTTTAACAATTGAAGAAATAAACTTGTTAGAAAAAATTGAACCTAAAAATACAAATCAAAGAATCGCTAAAGATTTTTGGTTGTTATCATATTATTCTGCAGGAATAAATTTAACAGATTTGGCTTATTTGAGAAAAGAAAATTTAAACAAAAATGAAATAAAGTTTTTTAGAAGAAAAACATCAACGAGTAAAACGAATGATATACAAATTGTAATTCCATTACATGAAAAATCTATAGCTATACTTGAGCGATTAGTTCATAGCAAAGAACATTTTATTTTTAATATTATAACTAAAAATCAAACTCCTTTAGAACAAAAAAATCAAATTAAATTATTTAACGACTTAATAAACGATAACTTCAGAAAATTGATTAAAGGAGTAATTGATAAAAATGACATTACATTTTATAATGCTCGTCATTGTTGGGCAAGCCATATGGTAGAAAAAGGTGCTCCTATAACATTAATTAAAGATAAACTGGGACACACAGATATTAAAACCACAAGTACCTATATTGCATCCCTACCCGTTAAACTTGAAATGGATTTCTTAAACAAAGTATTTTATGATAAATGAACTAACCATAACGAGAAATGATTTGCAATCTGAAGAGTATCTTGAAATGTTGCAATTTTATGATGAATTATATGCGTTTTATAAATCTAAATCCGATATTGAAAGGAAAAATTTAGATTTAGGAATTACATTAATGTTTAATCCTATTTTTTACAAGAAATATAAAAAAAGCTCGATAAATCATAAAAGAGAAATAATTCCAGAATTATTTTATCTAATATACTTCATCAATCATTTATTAAATACAAACCAAGTTTCAATAGATAAATTGGAAATTCATCAATTAGAAAATTTAATAATTGACGAAAGTAATTTTGAATATTTAAAATTGTTGCCATTTGAATATAAGCTAATCACAACTTTTAATTTATTTCTATTAGAATTTGCACATATTGAATCTGATAAACTATATAAATTAAAAAAAATAAATTTCGAGGAACATTATGAACTCAAAAATCAGTTTCATAAGTTAGAAATTAATCAACAACAAAAAATTGGAGAAATTTCAATTGATGATTTTGTTTTATCTTTTAATTTATCCATAAACCTCAAAAGTCCTAAATTTACTCAATTTGTAAATTCTATTTCAACAATTGGTTATATTAGTAAAAATCAGAAAAGGGATTTTGTGGCAGCATGTGAAGGTGAATCATTTAGGAATATTAATAAAATAATATGGCACGACGATTTATATTCTTTGCGATATTTTTTACTAAGGTTAAGTGAAAAATCTTATTTTAAAGATAAGAATATGTTTTTCAAAAATAGTGTTCATTTCTTTTTGGATAAAAATGGAAATGAAATAACAGAAAGTCAAATTATTAAAGGAAAAACTAAAATTCCAGAGAAAGTTAAGAAAAAAATTGATGATATTTTTTTGATTATTACAGATATCAAAAGCAATTAGTTTTTAACTTAAATCAGTACGCTTTTTGCTGATTATTTACAATTATTACCATAAATATTAATATTCAACCATTTCTAAACACTTTTCATTTTTTTCATTCTTTAAATTTAATTGCCAAAAATAGTAAAAGACTAAACTGGAAATTTTTATTAAAAAACCCATACAGTTGAAAAGCTACATTTAATTTTTAGTGAACAAAATCTGTACAAAAAAATGAATAATTTAGCAAAAATTTATATTTATTATTACATATTTTTTAAAATTCCCATATTTGACAAGTGGGATTTTTTTTTATATTATTGTAGAAAATTTATTGAAAAACAAATCACTATGGAGAATATACTAAAATTTAAAGGACCATTTAATATTAATCATTTAGACGAAGTTGTAGAAAAAAACATAAATAAACCAGGGGTTTATATATGGGGATTCAAATTTTACAAAAATTCTGATGGGAGCATCGGCGAACCAGTAGATTTTAATGATTTAGACGAGAAAATAGAGCAAATATTTATTCCATATTATGTTGGAATGGCAACAGGTAAAGGGAAAAAAAACAATATAATGACGATTATTAAGAGATTAAACCAACACAAAGATGTTAGAAATAATACTAATGCAATCAAATATACAAGATTATCGATGCAATATCTTAAAATATTTTTTTATGACCCTGATTTTCCTATTAAAACAAGTAATTACGATATAACCAATAAATTTATCGAAATTGACAAAAGTGATGAAAATAAAAAAGAAAATGGTAAGCAAATAGAATATTACAATAATTCTAAATTTCTAGATTATAAAATTGCGGATTCAAGCATTGATAAAACAAAAATTAATAAAGATAAACGCACAAACAATCCAATAACAAATTTTTCAACACTCAATGATACGCTAGATGAACTAATTATTATAAAAAATAATTTTTGGTTTTGTTATGCAGAATGTAGTTGTAAAAATGCTAATAAAAATAAAATAACAGCATTTTATGAGAGTTTAGAAAGTTTAACATATTACTCTTTAAAAGGCAAAACTATTAGTAAAGTAAAAAGATGGAAAGGAGTTGCTAATGGCTATAAAATAAAAGATGAAACTAATACAAACATTTTTAAAGATGAACCTTCAACTGAATTCCCTGGTTACTAAATAAACTTTTGTTCTTTATCTAAGTAATGGTCAGAATCTTTAATGAAATCTTGGAATGAATTAGGCGAAACCTCTTGTTTAGAAATTATACTATCAAAACTAAAATAATTGTTCGGTGACTCAATACAAATATCCAATTTAAATAGTTCATCCACTGATATTGTTTGTTTTAGTAGGTCTAAAAATAGGGTTAAGTATTCTAAGTTTGCCACAACAAGTAAATCATCCCACCAAATGTTTTGAATATGTACTTCATCATCAAATATTAAGTCGAATTCAGAGATGATCTTATTTTGTAGTTTTTCTATAAATTTAGGTACATCATATGTAGTGTTCTGAAGAATGTCTTCACTATTCGAAAAAATAATTTCATTACAATACACCCTAGAAAATTGTTTGCTGAAATTTATTACATCAAAATGAATAGGGTCGATATAAAGGATGAATGAATGATCAAATTTTCCAAAATAGTTGTTTTGCATGTTTTTTTTATGCAATAATATACAAAAAAAATCCACTTGTCAAATATGAAACGAAACCAAAATATAGAAAAACATGAAATTAAATGAAACTCTTACTAAACTAGCCACAATTGTAGATGACACAGATTTAATTGTTACTGTTTCAGTAAAGTCAGAAGTAAATCAAGAAACAACTTTTGAATTAGAATTATTTTCAACTAAATCAGGATTCATTAGTATACAACTCCAAATTTCGATCGACAAATCTATCTTGTCCAAAAAACTTGATTCTATAAATGGAGCGGTGATTCCAAATACTGAAAATACTGATATTATAGAATTTATTACTCGAAGAAATGTTGATATATTACCTTATTTAAAAGAGTATAACAACTTAGAAACTAATTATGATAAATTAGCTGAGCTTTATTATAACTCAAGAGGAAGTATAATTGGTAAACGATTTGGTTTTTAATAGAGAATCGTCAACTTAACTAATTACATATTGTTCAATTAGCACAGTGTCAGTTCTTTTAAGACTTAATTGCTTTTGATATGCATTAACACTTGAAATCAACAAATTTTCATCTAACATCATCAATTCAAACGAAATGATGTCGTCTAAAGGTAATTTAGATTCTATTTGAAATGAATAGGCAATACTTCCTTTTTCTTTGGTTCTCACAACCATTTTACCTAATTGTTTAACATTATTTGATAATGCGACAGGATATAATGGAAAAAGCACGTTTTCTGGATTCAAATCCAAATAAGTGAACTTTTGTTTTTTGTGCCCATCCACAAAAACTTCGATTTGATGAAAAGATTGCACATCTAAACCAAAATAACTTTTACCATTCAAATCTTGATAAGATTGGTATTTATTTAACCGCAATTTATAGTAGAAAAAAGGGTCGATTAAAGCTTCATTTAAAGATAAGCCAATTCCCTTAGCAATTGAATCAAAATAATTTTGTTCCATGCTATCTAACTCTATTTCTTTATAATAGATAAAAGTACCGACGAACTGGAGTTTTATTTTAGTCAATAAATTAAAATTTATTTATGAAAACAAAAGTAACAACTTATTATATATTCAAAATTAAAAATAAACTTAGACAAAAATTGGCGAAGTTGTTTTCTATATTTGCAACTGAATCTTCAAAACTTTAATAATGAGAGTATTAACTAAATCACGTTTTAAATTAGGACTTGAGTGTCCAAATAAACTATTGTACACTAATAATCCAATTTATGCGAATAAAAAGCAAGAAGATAGTTTTTTAAATGCGTTGGCAGAAGGAGGTTTCCAAGTTGAAGAATTGGCGAGATTACATTACCCAAATGGTGTTTTTATTAATGCTGAGAATTATGAATATGAGAGAGCGGCTGAGCTTACACTAGAGTATTTAAATCAAGAAAATTGTATTATTTATGAAGCTGCTTTTTTGGTGGATGGATTTTTCATTAGAACCGATATTTTAGTTAAGAAAGGAAATTCAATTAGATTAATTGAAGTAAAAGCAAAATCATTTGATTCTACTAACGAAAATACTTTTTTAGGCAAAAGAGGAGGAATTGATGGAAAAATGAAACCCTATTTATTTGATTTGGCCTTTCAGAAAAAAGTAGCACAAACAGCTTTTCCTGAATTTCAATTTACTGCTTTTTTCATGATGGCAGATAAATCAAAAACCGCAAGTATTGACGGACTGAATCAACTCTTTAGAATTCCTAGTAATGGATATCCAAGAACGGAAATTATTAGAAGAGTAGAAAATTTAAATGAAGTTGTTAATTCAGTTTTGTCAGAAATTAATGTTGATGACATCATAAATGACATTATAAATAATAGATATCTATATCATAACAACTTGGGTTTTACAGAGTCAATGGAACTTTTTAAAGACTCGTATATCAATAAGAGCTATTTAAATTGGCCGACTAACTTTAGTAGTTGTAAAAAGTGTGAATTTAAAACAACGGTTGAAGATGAGTTAAATGGCTTACAATCTGGATTCAAGCATTGTTTTCAGAGACAATTTGGTTGGAATGATGAACAATTTGATGCCCCTAATGCAATGGAAATTTGGAATTACAGAGGCAAGAATTTAATGGAAGAGCAAAGATTGTTGTTACAAGACTTAACAGAAGAAGATTTTAATGTGGCTCCTCTGGCTGGAAAAATATCTTCATCAGAACGTCAATGGATACAAGTTGAAAAATCTAGAACAAATGATTCATCAATTTATGTTGAAAAGGAAGGTTTAAAGGATGAAATGAACAAATGGAAATTCCCACTACATTTCATAGATTTTGAAACAAGTACTGTTGCGCTCCCTTTTACAGCGGGTAGAAGTCCATATGAGCAAGTGGCTTTTCAATTCTCACACCACATATATCATGAAGATGGAACAGTTAGTCATCAAACACAATTTATTAGCAATACTCCTGGAGAATTTCCAAATTTTATTTTTGCGAGAAATTTATATCAAGCACTAAAGAATGATGAGGGCACTGTTTTTCGTTTTGCAGCTCATGAAAATAGTATTCTGAATGCAATTATTATTCAATTATACAATTCAACGGAAGAAGATAGACTTGAACTAATAAATTTTTTAAAAACCATCACAAATTCAACTAGTAATAGTCCTGAACAATGGGTTGGTGAACGAACAATGATAGATTTAAACAAAGTCATCAAAGATTATTATTACAATCCATATACAAAAGGCTCGAATTCAATTAAAGCTGTATTACCAGCTATTCTAAAATCTAGCACATTTTTACAAACAAAGTATGCTCAGTCATTAAGTGAAATTTATATTAGTAGTCAAAACTTTGGTTCAAACCACATTTGGTTACAAATTGAAAATAATGAAGTAATTAATCCCTATAAAATGCTTCCGCCTTTATTTGAAAATTGGAATGATGAAGCATTAACCGAAAACATATCTGAAATTGAAAATATAGCAGATGGTGGTGCAGCTCTAATGGCTTATGCCAAATTACAATACCAAGATATGACAGAAGTAGAAAGAACAGAAATCACAACAGGACTTCTAAAATACTGCGAACTAGATACTTTAGCTATGGTTATGGTCTATGAACATTTGAAAGAGATTTGTGAAAATGAAAATATTTAATTAATTTTATAAATAAATTAAAATTTAAAACTATGGCATGCAGACATAAATTTTACGAATATCTAACTTGCACAAATATAAATTATAAACCCCGTATTTTGATAATTGGAACTTTCAATCCTGAATGGCCAACTGATAATTATGCAGACTGGTTTTATGGAAGAACAAAAAATAATTATTTTTGGGAAGTATTGCCAAGAATGTATAATGAAAATAGTTTAAGAAATTCAGACCAATCTAGTTGGAAACAATTTTGTATACAAAAAAATATAGCGATTACAGATTTAATTTCTTCAATAAATGATGCTGATATAGAAAATCCAATACATCAAAATGTAATTTCTAATTTTAAAGATACTGAATTTTCTAAAACTTTTAATGATTTTCAAATGACTAATGTTATTGAAATTTTACAAAATATACCTACAATAGAAAAAGTATACTTCACACGAAATTCAGGGTTGTCATTATTTGATAATCAAATAAATGAAATCAAGCTATATTGCTTAAATAATCAAATTTATTTTTCTCACCTACTAACTCCATCGGCAAATGCTAGATTTCAAATGAGAGGTTGGGTTCCGCAATTACCTAATTTAGAGAGAAATTTATCAAACTTTATTTTTGAAAAATGGTTATTTAATTGGCAATCATAATTGCTAAATTAAAATGTTAGTATAATAAATAATTTTTAATCCAACCTCTCACATTTATCCCCAAATCTACCCACAAAAAAATCAACTTCTTTGTTGTCCCAATACTCAATACCTTCCTTGATTTTAATATTATCCATTATTTCCCAAAGGGTAAGTTCAATTATGATATAATCGTTTGTTTTTTCAATTACTCGCTGAGAAGGATGAAAAATTTTATTTTCAACATAACTTATAGCCCAGTTTGTAAACTTAAAACGGTATTTTTTTATTCTATTTCGATTTAAAATGGAATTGTATATAATACCAAAACTATTTTTTAACAAAATTTCTAAATGGCTTTCTTTATATAATTTTTTATAATCAAAAAAAATGTGTTCACCGTGATTATGTGGGTCTTCTTTTATTGCTGGAACTACAGATAAATTTACTATATTATCTATACTATATGTGGTTAATAGTGATTTTGGATTATAATCATTATTCTCATCAATTTCAGTACCTAATAAGTAATATCTACCATCGTAATACCTTACTTGTAATGGAGCTACATACTTGGATTTATTATGTTTAGAGTTAAAATATATGAAGTAAATTGCCTGACCTTTCTTTATAAATTCTATAATTTCAGCTGTCAATAACATTAAATCTTCTTTGAAGTTAATAGAAGGATTAGTTTTTATAAAATAAGGACTTGGGTCCAATTCTTTGGAAGTAAAATTAAATTCTGATTTTAATGTTTTTTTTAACCAATTAATACTACTTAAATTTTCTTCAGTATTTATTAGTCCCATCATAATAGGTAGCGTTTTGATTTCATTTTCAGTCAAGAAATCTAAATCATCATCTACTGATTCTATGAAATAATAGTTTTTATTTTCATGGCCTTTTTTAGATATAATTTCATAGCCTTTTGATTTTAATTCATTAATATCACGTCCAATTGTTCTTTCAGATACCACTTTTACATTTTCTTGTTTCAATTTTTCATTTACCAATTCTGTCAGGTTTTCAAGATTAGCAGTATTATTCTTAATAATACTTAAAATCAGATTTAATCTATTAAAACCTTTTTTATAATCACCCATAATAGTAGTATGCCATTTTTTGGCAAAGTTATAAAATATCTTTGTCCCATCAAAGCATTAGTGGCGGAATTTGGTTTCGGTGCACAGAAACCAAAGAGTAGACGCGCACAACCTAAAGTTGTGTGGACTGATAAAGTCCGTGAAGGTTCAAACCCTTCCTAATGCACTAATTAAATCGCTGTATTATGAGTAATTTACAATTCGACAAATTAAAATTCATTGAGTATGTTGTTGGTGAAAGTTTTGGCACTAATAACAACGATACACTTATGCAACAAGCAGAGATTAAAGAGTTACAAAAATTCTTTAAAATTAATTATAATGAGTTGGTAGTACTTTCTATACTTATTGAAGGTGGAATTCGCCAAGAAGAACAATGTATTGATGCCTTTTTGGAATACTTTGGTGGCGGATTATCTGGTTTAAAAGATATTAACGAGGCTTTACATTCTCTAATATCAAAAGGATATGTGGTTTCAACCACAAAAAACAAATTCAGCAAAACCCTAATCAAACAAACGTTTCAAGTAGATGAGAAAATCTATGAGGCTTTATTAAATGACAAGAAAGAAGGATTAGAATTTAAACCTGCCGAAAACTTCAATCAATTATTAAAAAATGTAAATGAAATTTTCAGAAAGCGAAAAGATGGATGCTTTGATGCTGCAACGTTAAAAAAACTCGTTGAGCGAGAATTAAACGCTGCAACAAAAGATGAGGCACTTAATTGGCTGAACAGTTTTTCAAATTTAACACTTGAGGATAAAATTCTATTTCTATTCGCTGCTTATACGCATCAAAAAGATGAAGAACAAATTGATTTAGAATTTCATATCAAGCAAATAGAAGACAATTTTTCAAAACAAAAAGCATTTAGGGATAGTATCGCTAATAAGACTTCTTCATTAATAACAAATGATTTGTTACTTAGAGATGAAGATGGTTTTATTTTTGATGAATTTGTAGGATTAACAGAAAAATCAAAAAATGCATTGTTTCAAAAAGAAACCAATAACGTAAAAAAGAATGCTTACAAAACAGCTACAATTATTCAGCCAGAAGATATTTTTTTAGAAGAACTTTTTTATAATGAATCAGAATGGCAACAAATCAATACAATAGAAAAGATATTGAGTAAAGAAAAGCACCAATTAGTTGTAAATCAATTAATGGATAATGGATTAGCAAAAGGAATTTCTATAATTTTTAATGGCTCTTCTGGTACTGGAAAAACGGCTACCGCCAAACGTTTAGCTAAAATTACGAATCGCCCACTATTTTGTGTAGATGTTGAAAAAATTGCGAACAAATGGATTGGCGATTCAGAAAAGAATACCAAGAAAATCTTCGATGAATATTACGAGTTTTCCAATCAATGTGAACTAACTCCAATTCTTTTCTTTAATGAAGATAGTATCTTTTCTAAACGCGTTGATGTTGGACATTCCTCCGATCGAACGCACAACAGCATGCAGAATATTTTGTTAGAGCAAATGGAGCAATTTACTGGAATCTCAATCGTTACTAGTAACCATGCAGAAAAATTGGATAAAGCATTTGAAAGACGTTTCTTGTATAAAGTCGAATTTGAAAAACCAACTAAAGAGACGCAATATAATTTGCTATCAAATGCTTTTCAAAATATCTCAAAGGATACAATCAACACTATTTTAGAAGATTATTCCTTTACAGGCGGCCAAATTTACAACATCCGCAAAAAGTACATCATGCAATGCATCATTGAGGATGCTAATTTGGAGGAACTTTTCATCAAACTTTGTAAAGAAGAAACAGTAACAAAAACAACTCAAAAAATCGGGTTTAACTTAAATTATTAGAAATTGTGGAAAAAACTATTCGTTCCTATTTGAACTCACTAATCGTAATTTTTATCTTTTACTTTGCCACTCGAGGTATCGTAAAATTACTATGGAATCATCAGGATAAAGAGGTGGTAAAAGCCCGAACCTTTATAGTATTTGCAAGTCTATTTATAGGCTCCTTTTTCTATATTGTAATAACTTACCATTTGGTTGATGGCAAAACGGAAATGGTTCGTTTATTTTATAAAATTTATTTATTCCTAGCATTTTTGTATATTGTCGTGGGATTAATATATGATATAATAAGTAGTTCCAACTTAATTTCTAAAAAAACTATCAAAAATGAAAACAAATAATTTCAAAGCTAAATTCAATTATACCTACATAGAATCGGGATATAATGAACAAGATTTTAAGAAAGTTTACGATGCTAAAACAAGAAGTATTGATTGTGAATTACTTCTACCAAATCATGAAGGAAAATATGTAATTGAAATGGAGTTTGAAACTCCTGATGGAAAATATAAAGACTTTGTGAGCAGTGACTTAAAAAATATAGTTTTAAATGGTTCTGATTTATTGTATTTGGGTATTCATTTAAAAGGTTATAATGTAAATGAAAATAAAGTCATAGTGAATGGTGATTTTGTACTTGAAATAAAAGATGAAATGGATGGATTTCATTTTTTTAATTTCAATTTAGAAATTGAAAATACAGATATCATTTCTGTTTTTGAAAAAGAAGATTTATTAAGTAAATTATAATTAATATGTCGTACTTTATAGCCTTGTAGACTTCAAAATTAAGGATTTTAACACTTTCATAGTTTTGAACTAAATAAGTACACTTTTTATTATCGATTCACAATAGCTTAAATGCCTCAGCTTGTATCATAGTAAAGACTAAATTAAAAACGAGGGATTAATTTTTGCGTTGCTCATAACTTCTTTAGTAACTTTGTATAAAATAGGTTTTGCCATGAATACTTTTGAGAACACATATAAAGAACCAGTTCTAATAATAAGAAACAACTTTGATATTCATGAAGATAATGATAGTTTGGAACTAATAGCTAATAACCTAAATCAAAATCTAAAAGTATTCAGAAATAAAAATTTAATAAGAGAAATTATTACAAGTAATAATAGTGAAAGTATTGAATTTAGTTTTCACAATTATGAAATAAGTAAAGAAGTACAAAAAATATTAGTTCATGGTGACGAAGCTTTCTTGTTCTATGACGAGTATGTTTTTATTCATTTACCATTTGATATTGATTACGATACCCTTTTAAAAATGCATTATGAAGACAAATTAGTATCAGATTCATATTTTAATTCATTATTTCAAAAAATCAAAAAATTAGGTTCAAATGAAATACACATTACAGTATTTCATCCTAAAAATATAAAAATATTGGTAGAAGACAACTGGTCTGTAATAGAACAAGTATTACAAACAAAAGAAGAGTATTTTAAAATAGTATTGTAAGAAATATGAAACTTAAGAATTTACATACTACCAAAGTGTTTGACTTTTACATCCCTGATTTCTCAACAAAATTGGAATTACCTTATGTTGATGTAGGCATTAGTGCTGGCTTCCCCTCACCTGCTGATGACTTTATCGAGTTAACAATTGATTTGAACAAAGAATTAATAAAGCATAGGGACAGTACATTTTTTGCCAAAGTAAAAGGGAATTCAATGAAAAATGCAGGTATTTTCGATGGTGATTTATTAATCATTGATAAAAGCTTAGAACCACAAGATGGTAAAATTGCTATTTGTCAAATAGATGGGGAGTTTACCGTAAAAAGAATCAAAAAAGAAAAAGAAGTAGTTTGGTTAATTGCCGAAAATGAAGAATATAAGCCCATAAAAGTAACAGAAGAAAACGAACTAATGATATGGGGAATCGTAATTCATAGCATTAAAACATTCTAAATAGTCATTAATCACTATTCACTCAGAAAAATGTTTGCCTTAGTTGACTGTAATAACTTTTACGCCTCTTGTCAAAGAGTATTCGAACCACATTTAATTGGAAAACCAGTTGTGATACTTTCCAATAATGATGGTTGTGTTATTGCGCGTTCTAACGAAGCTAAAGCATTAGGCATTCCAATGGGTGCTCCAGCATTCGAATTCAAAAAAATATTCGAAGACAACAAGGTATTTGCCTATTCATCAAACTACGCTTTGTATGGTGACATGAGCAGCAGAGTAATGAATATACTATCAACTTTTACAACCGATATTGAAGTATATAGTATTGATGAAGCTTTTCTAAAGTTCGAAGGATTTGAATTCTTTAACTTGGAAGAGTACGGGATTAAGATTCATAAGACCGTAACCAAAAATACAGGTATTCCAATTAGTGTAGGATTTGCACCAACAAAAGCACTAGCTAAAGTAGCCAATAAAATAGCAAAGAAGTTCCCTGAAACAACAAAGAGTGTCTATGTGATAGATACAGAAGAAAAGAGAATAAAAGCTCTTAAATGGACTAAAATTGAAGATGTTTGGGGTATTGGAAGAAAACACGCTAAACGCTTACAAGCAGTAAAAGTTTTTAATGCCTATCAATTCACTCAATTACACGATGATTGGGTAAGAAAAGAAATGGCAGTTGTAGGATTGAGATTAAAACACGAATTAGAAGGCAAACCAACATTGGATTTAGAAACTCCAAAGAGTAAAAAAATGATTGCTACAACAAGATCATTTGAAAAACCAATGACGAAATTGGAAGATGTTTCTGAACGTATAGCAACGTTCACAACTTCCTGTTCCGAAAAACTAAGAAGACAAAACAGCCATTGCAACATGATAATGGTTTTTCTTCACACTAACTATTTCAGAAAGGACCAACCACAATATTCAAGAAACATAGTAATCAACACCGATTTCCCAACAAACTCCACAATCGAGTTAAACAAATATGCACAAATAGGTTTAAAAGCAATATTCAAAGAAGGCTACAATTACAAAAAAGCAGGGGTAATAGTAATGGGATTAACGCCAAACGACCAAACCCAATTATCATTATTTAACAGCTCAAATCCAAAACATCAGCCTTTAATGTCAGTAGTTGATAAACTTAATAGAGCCTACGGCAAAAACAAAATCAAGTTCGCCAATCAATCCCTCGGCAGACAATGGAAAATGAAACAAGAAAAATTATCAAAATCTTACACAACTAGGATAGATGAGATAATTACAATTAAAATATAAATAAGTTGAATATATTTGATAATATTTACCAATTATACAACATTTTAGATGAGAATTAAGAAAGTTGAAATATCAAAGTTTAGGTCAATTGAAAATGGGAGTTTTCATATTGAGGATGTTGTTGCTATTGTAGGTCAAAACAATTCGGGTAAAACAGCAGTTTTGAGAGCATTAAATTCATTTTTTAATCCACAATTAGAATTACAACATTATATATCGGGTGTAAATCTTTATTCTTCAAACAGAGCAATTCCAAGAATTACGATATCATTTATTAATATTCCTAATAAAGTAGCTTATCTGGCTTTTATTAATAATGGTGAACTTAGAATAAAACAGGAGTTTAATAAAACACGAAATAGACTAGAATATTCAGTATTTAATAATGCAAACTTTGAAAATGCTTCTGATGCGTTAGTTAATGAATTAAAAAAAGATGTTCAATTTATTTTAATTCCAACAGATAGAACTTCAAGTTTTTATAAGAATAATGAAAGCTCTGTCTTAAGAGAACTTTTAAGTTTATTCTTTTCAAATCATACTGCTAAAAGAAATACTTTGACCCCAAAAGTAAAAGACGCATTTGATTATTTAACAAAGAATGCGCTTAATAAAGTGGCTAAAGGAATTGAAGGGAGATATTTAACAAATAAAGGTTTTGATTTTAAAATAGGTACAAACGTTCCTATTTCATACGAACTATTTTTAAATGACTTAGAAATTTTAATAAATGAGGACGGTAAAGAATTTAATCTTAAAGATTGTGGTAGCGGAATTCAAAGTTTAGTAGCAATTGCAATATATAGATATCTTGCAGAGTTGAAACATAATAACTTTATTATAGGCTTAGAAGAACCTGAGACAAACCTTCATCCTCAAGGACAAAAGGAACTTATTTATACATTGTTCGACCAGGTTCAAAACAATAATATCCAAATACTCTTCACTACACACTCACCAGTTTTAGTAGACCAATTAGATCATACCAAAATAATTCTTATTAGAAAGATTTCAGACAATCAAAGAATTTTCAAATCTAAAATTCTTCAATTAAGGTATGACTTTTGGACACATTATTCACTTCAGCGCTTACAGTACGACAAATTTCATAAATTTAGAAACTCCGAATTCTTCTATGCAAATCATGTATTAGTTACTGAAAGTCCGATTGATTCTAGTGTTTTCAGTACATTACTAGAAAATAAAGGTGTAAAAATTGAAAGAAAAGGCATTTCAGTCTTGCAATTAGATGGAATAACATCTTTGAAATATGCATTTTATCTTTTGAGAGATTTAGAAATACCTAAAACTATGATTATTGATAAGGATTTCTTTTTCAATTATCAAAACGGTGACAAAGCAAATAGCCGTTATGGGTCTGGATTTTTCAATTATCAAAATGTTTTTAAGAATGAGCAACTAATTTCTGATATTTTTACTAATGCAAACGAAAGACAACAAATTGAAAGATTGCTTACATCAAATCATAGTAGGGCTTTAGATATTACGGTTAATTATGATGTCATTTGTATGAGATATAACTTAGAAATGGACTTAGTTACATCTACAACTGCTCAAAATTTAATATATAATCAATTAAATATACCTGCTGCAAATCGTAATACAAACGAAGTATTAGTGAATCGGGAAAAAGCGCTAAAAAAAATGGATTTATTATTACACGTAATCAATAATTTAGCACATAATAATCTTCCTAACTCATACAAAAGAATTATAAAAAGGATTAAAGAAATTTAAAATAAAGTAAAATAAAAGCTTCTAAAAATGGTAGCTTTTGTACAATTTCGAACATTTGGAATTAAAATTAAAATTAATACTACATTGTAACTAAGTAATTAAAAACCAACTCTTCTATATGTATCAAAACGTTCAATATTTCATTTAAAGTATTAATAATAAAAACATGTGCTTCCATTCCAAACAAACAAAACAAGCTTTAGAGGTCGAAAACAGATTTAAAGCAACTGTAGAAAAGAAAGAACTTTTCAAGCCTACTATGGATATAAATGGTTTTGATTTTGGAATAAACCCTGTTATCACAGATGAAAACCCCAATACTATTAAACATTTCAATTGGGGATTAATTCCTTCCTGGTCTAAAGACGAAGCCATTAAAAAACTAACATTAAATGCACGAATAGAAACAATAGAAGAAAAACCATCATTCAAAAATTCTATCAATAAAAGATGTTTGGTAATCGCAAATGGTTTCTATGAATGGCAATGGCAAGACAGTAAAGGCAAAAATAAAATCAAGTACGAAATTGGTATTGGTAATGAAGATTTATTCGCTTTTGCAGGAATCTATTCACAATGGGTAAATCAAATCACAGGTGAAATTAAAAACACCTATTCCATAGTTACTACACAAGCCAATCAACTAATGGCAGAAATCCACAACACCAAGAAAAGAATGCCAATCATTCTAAAACCAGAAGACGAATCCAAATGGTTACAACACGAACCTATCAATAACTTTGCTTATCCCTATGAAGTAACTCTAATAGCAACCAAATAAGATAATACTCCACAAGGTCTATTATTCTAATTTATATATTTTTCAAAAAATTAAAAAAAAATTAAACCAGTAGGGTTACCTTTTTATGATTTGAGTATAAACAGTTATAAAACAAATTAATTTATAACTTTTTAAAAAATTTAAATCATGAAAAAAGCATTTTTATTTATCGTATTTTTATTTGCAGTAGCAAATTCATTCGCACAATCAACAATTTATGTACAAGGGTACACCAGAAGTAATGGAACGTATGTACAAGGTCATTACAGAACCGCTCCCGATGCTACTATTACTAACAATTGGTCAACAGTTGGTAATGTAAATCCTTATACAGGTAAACCTGGGACGGTTTCTTATTCTTCTAGCACTTCAAGCTATTCTACTTATTCATCGCCAAGTTATTCAACTTATTCAGCTCCTTCTTATTCTACCTATTCATCGCCAACCTATTCAAGTTATTCTACACCGATATACACAGGACCTAGAGGAGGTACTTATTACATTAATTATAATGGCAATAAGACCTATATTAAATAATAATAAAATGGGCTCATTTGAGCCCTTAAAACAACTATAATATGAAAAGATTTATATACCTAGTGTGTTTGTTTACTATTTCGGTAGTAGCTCAAGAAAAAGAAAAAAACGACCAAGAACAACTAATTCTAACCGAGTTCATCATAAAAGATGTGAGATTTGACGGAATGGATTATTCAAAAGAAGCAATTCAAGATGGAAATAGGCTTTATTTTTATAAAATAAAGGGTAGTGATGAGGTTTTATTTTCAAATTTTTGGGAAAAAAGCGATTCTCAAAGCTTTGGTCCCATTCATAGTTTACAACATAAATCGTATGAAGAGACAGAAGAATTTTATGAAATTGATGAATACAAATTCATTTGGAGTTATGAAAACACCTATGAAGACAAAGTAGGCACATGTGAAATGATTTTAAAATTAGAGCATAAACCAAGAGGAATATTCTTTGATTTAAAAATATATCCAGAGAATTTAGAAGAACTACATTACAGAGGTGAATTCAAAGGAACAATGGATTTTGTTAAATATTTGGTGGACAAGAATTAAAAATTTTTTAAATTGTGCCTTTAAATGTTTTAATATGGCACAAAACAATAATTTAAATTATACAGACCAAGAATTGATTTTTAAAATAAAAGAAGATTCTGAGGCTTTAGGGATTGTTTATAAGAAATGTAAATCAAATGCATTACAATTTTTAAGAAAAATAAACTATCAAGCAAATGAAAGGATTGACATAGAAGATATTTTCCAAGATTCTATTATTGTTTTGTATGAAAATATTACAAATAGAGATTTTGAGTTAGCATCCAATACTTCATTGCAAACCTATTTAAACTCTGTTTGTCGGAATCAATTATTAAAGAAAATCGGTAAGAACAATGCAGTAGAATTGAATGAAAATCAAGGAAATGACGATGATGAACAAGACAATTCAATGCAATTTAATCCTTTAATAGTGGATACTTTAGAAGAGTTTGAAGATACCAAAGAAAAGCAATTTAATGCCATTGAAAAAGCATTAGAAAAGATAAAAGCTGCAGGCGGTCATTGTTATCAATTATTGACATTGTTTTGGTATCATAAAAAAAGCATGAATGATTTGACAACTGAATTTGGATATACAAATCAGGTTAATACTAGAAATCAAAAGGCTAAATGCCAAAAACGATTAGAAAAATTGACGTTTGAATTAATGAACCATTAAAATGGAAAAAGAAATACAAATACTTCACGATTTATTTATTCCAGTTCTGCAAAAGGATGAACGTTTTGATGCATCAAAATGTGATAGTACTTTTTGGAAAAAAGTCCTACAAGAGTTCATTGATTACAAACAGGATTCAAAACCATTTTATGCTACTATTTACAGTTTAGAATTAGCAGATTCAGATAAAATAATCAATAAATTAGATAATTTACAACATTCATTTTTAGATCAATTAGCAGAAGAATATGTATTGGGGTATGCTTCTGAAATTGTAACAAGATTGGAACAAAATAATCCGTATTTCAATGAAAGAGTTGAATTTTATAAAAATTTAGAAAAGGCAATCATCCTTTCAGAACGAAAAAGAATGAAGTCTGAATTGCCTGCTATGTTTGAAAAGTATTCTTTTGAAATGGATGAAAAACAATTAGTGCAAGCGATTACAAATAGTGAACGTCAATCATTAAGAGACAAAATGAAAGTATGGGATGAAGAGTTGTTAGTAGAAAATGAAGAAGAGCAAGAAATTACATTGCACACACAAAGACAAGATACCAAAACTATTTCCTTATTCACTTATATACAATACGCTGTAGCCGCTTGTTTTGTTTTGGGGTTAGGTTTTTGGTTCTACAATAGCCAAAATCAAATTGATGTTCCAGATAATCCAGTAGTAACACAGCCCAAAGAACAAGATAGTAATTTGGAAAAACCAAAACCAGTTTTAGTGGAGGCAACAAGTAGTTCAAAAGTTACAGATGTTTTAATAAATGAAGGAATGGGTTATAGTAACTCAAACAATAAAATTAAATTAGTGAGTATTAACAATAACGAAAGAATAGTATCTATTCAAAACGCAATTGATGCTTATCAAAAATTTATTGAAAACGAGTTATTAAACTCACCAAAGAATGGACCTAGAAATAAAAACCTTCTTATTGAAGTAGAAAAAGAAATAGACGGTTTATCAAGAGAATTAACTGAACTTAAAACAAAGCAAAGTTCTTATTTATTTGATGGAAAAACACTTACCATTTATGACATATCTCCCAATGCTATGACGATATTGGCATTTAATGAAAATTACTATTTAAAAAAGAAAAACGATTTCTATACTTTAATCGTTGCTAATTCACCACAAAAATATAGTAAGGTAAGCGATAGTACTTTGAAAGATAACTTAAAGGAAATTCTACAAGCTAATGGAAAATTTGAATAATCAAATAATTAAAATTTTAGCTGTACTGATGTGCAGCTTTTCGTGTTTTTCTTTTGCTCAACCAAATGCAAATACCGAAAAGCAAGTACGTTTGGTTTTTAATCAATTAATTTCTGTTTACGGAAGTGCTAAACCAGCTCCAGAACTAAAAGTAGATAAATATACACTACCAGCAAGTTATATAGCTAATCCTAAGCCAACAATAAAAGTAGATCTTTCATTATATAAACTTTGTCAAACTTTTGGTAAAGATAGTTTAAATGCTATAGCCGTAGTTTTAAGTCACGAATTAACCCATTATTATAATGACCACACCTTTTGTAGTGATTATGCATTTGCCAATTTTAAATCTAATGCTGATTTACAAAAAAAAATTGGTCTAGCTTCTTATAACGCTCGAGTTGATAAAGAATCAGAAGCCGATATCAAAGGGTTTTTCTATGCAGCTGCTGCAGGTTTTCAACCTCATGGATTACAAGAGTTGTTAATTGGTAAAGTATATACCAACTATAAATTAGCCAATATTCAAAAAGGATACCCTTCCAAACAAGAAAGAATAGTTATAGCTCAAAATGCTGAAAAAACGGCTACCCAATTGTATGAACATTTTAAAAACGGATTAACGGCATTAGAAAACAAGCAATATGACCAAGCTATTGAATTTTTTAATAAAGCCAATAGCCAAGTTCCTTTTCGTGAAAACTGGAACAATATTGGGGTAGCATATGCTAGAAAAGCTTTAAATTTAAAATTGCCTTCTAAAGCAGAAGATGACAATCCAACTCGTTTCTTATATCCATTAGAAGTAGAAAATAAAAGCAGGTTAATAAATGAACGCACTCGATCATTAGATGATACAACTGAGGAAATGGAAAAACTATTAAACGAGGCTCAAAATGCCTTTGAAAAAGCATTACAACTCGACCCATCCTTTTACAAAAGCCGTATTAATCTGGCATGCATTTATGATATACAAGGCAGTCATAACTCTGCAATTGCTGAAATCTCAGAAAAACTACCAGCAGAAACTAGAGCATCAAATGAAGCTAAAAGAATATTAGCTATAGCCTACTATAATGCGGATATGGAAGATAAAGCTGAGAAAATTTGGAGGGAGTTAAAAATGTAGGTATGAAAAAATTTAATTTTTTTTATTTTATTCTTTTTATAAACATTTTGCAATCACAAAATGAAATTGATTCAACAATGTTATATTTTGAAAAGAAAAATTTTCATAAAACAATATCAAATTGTATAAAAAAAAATGATTATTATTCATTAAATAATCTAGCATATGTGTTGTTTGATGATAAAGATTACATTAATTCTTTATTATTTAGTTTAAAAGCTATTGAAAAAGGGAAATTTTATTTTGATGATAAGAATTATTTGTCCTTATTGGAATTAGTAGGTTTTAATTATCAAAATTTATATGACTATAAAAATGCAGTAACATATTTTGAAGAAGCATTTAATTTAAACTCTAAGATTTACGGAGAATATGACGAAAGTAATTTTAGTTGTTTAGCAAATTTGATTGTGAATTATAAATTAATTAATGATTATAAAAAGAGCATTTATTTTTCACAAAAAGAAATAAAAATAAAAGAAATTCAGTATGGAATAAATGATCGGAAATATCTTGTATCCTTAAATAATCTTGCATATTTGTATGATTTAGATGGACAATTTGAGCAAGCTGAAATTTTATATAAAAAGATAGTTGATATAAGAAAGTTAACAATTGGTGAAAAACATCCAGATTATGCATTATCATTATCAAATTTAGCAAGTTTATATAATGATGTTGGTAAATATAGTTTAGCTGAATCTTTGCATATTAAAGTGTTAGAAATTCGTCAAAAAATAGGAAGTGAAACATCTTCGGAATATTTAACAACATTGAATAATTTAGCAAATTGTTATAATCTACAAGGTAAATATTCAAAAGCTGAGTCCTTATTTAAAAAAGTCTTAAAAATAAGAAAAGAAACAATTGGTGAGGATAATCTAGATTACTCAATTTCATTAAATAATTTAGCGGTTTTATATGCGAATCAGGCTAAGTATTCTCTAGCGGAACCCTTATATATTAAAGCTATAGCGTTAAATAAAAAGTTTTTAGGAATTCAACATCCTGATTATGCATCTTCATTAAGTAATTTAGCAGTATTATATGAAACACAAGGTAAGTATTTCAAAGCTGAATCATTACAAAAACAAGTTTTAGAAATTAGGAAGATAATTTTAGGTAATAAACATCCTGATTATGCAGTATCATTAAGTAATTTAGCTGCTATATATGTGAATCAAAAGAAGTATTCAGATGCAGAAACTTTATACAAAGAAGCTTTAGCTATAAATTTGGATGTATTAAGTATTAATCACCCCGATTATGCTCTTACTTTAGATTTATTAGCACAGTTGTATAGAGATCAAGAAAAATATTCAGATGCAGAAACATTATTCTTGAAAGCTCTGGAAATTCGTAAGGAAATTTTAGGAGAAAAAAACTCAGATTACGCATTAACCTTGAATAATTTAGCTCTAATGTATGAACTTCAAGACAAACATTCAAAGGCAGAACCATTATTTTTAAAAGTGCTTGAAATTCGTAAGGAAATTTTAGGAGAGAATCATCCAGATTATATTTCAAGTTTGTTTTTTGTAGCAAATTTTTATAGAATAATTGAATCAAATGATAAAGCAGTTAATTATTATGAGCAATTTTTGAATTCAAATCATAATAGAATGCTTGAAGATATTTATAGTTTATCTGAAAAAGATCTAATAAACTATATCGATGTTAATAAAACATTACTATTTTCTCCATTATCATTTTTAAATAACTTTCCAACAATCTATCCTGTTATTAATAATAATTGTTTTGAAAATGAACTATTAATTAAAAATTTGTCATTAAGAAATAATCAATTAGTCCAGAGGAAAATACAAAAAACAGGTAATAAATTACTTAAAGAGAAATATGAAAAATTCATTACTAATAAAATAAAAATTAGTAAGCTTAACGAAAGTGTAATAAAAAATAGAAAATCTGATTCTGAAACACTTATTTCAGAAAATGAAATTTTAGAAAAAGATCTAATTAAAGAGTCAGCAACATTTTCTGAATACAAGAAATTAATGTCATTTAAATGGACTGATATAAAAGTTAAGTTGAAAAGTGATGAGACTACTATTGATTTAGTTTCATTTAAACACCATAAAACAAATATTCTATACGCAGCTTTTGTAATAAAAAAAGATTCAAAATTTCCAAAATTCATCCCATTATTTGAAGAAAAACAATTAGCTCTTTTATTGGGAAAAGATAAAAACCAACAAGATAGTTCAAGAATTGACAAGCAATATCTGAATAAACAGATAAGTGAACTAATTTTAAAACCCTTAGAAAATGAATTAAAAGGAATATCAACCATTTATTTATCTTTAAGTGGGCTCACACATCAAATAAATGTGGCAGCATTGCCAATAAATGAAAATCAAACTTTTGGCCAAAAATATAAGAATCATATTTTAAATTCTCCTTCAGAATTAATGGATTATACGGCTATAACTTTTGACAAAAAAGACAAGTTAGATTTTATCTTATATGGTAATATTGATTATGATAAAAGGAATATTATATCAAATAAAGATAGCGTTTATAATGATGATTTTGTAAATGTAGATGAAGAAATTAAAGGCTTACAAACCAGAAGTGGTATTTCCAATTTTGGCTATTTATCAGGAACAAAGAATGAAATTCAAAATATTAGTACATTAGCTCGTAAAGGTGATTTTAAGGCATTTATTTTTGAAGATAGAAATGCTACAGAAGAAAGCATTAAACAATTAGACGGTAGAACTACTCCATTTGTATTGCACTTAGCTACACATGGTTTCTTTTTTCCAGACCCAGTAATAGAAATGTCTAATGAATTTCTAATTGAAGGAAAATCAAAAGTTTTCAAAACTTCAGATGACCCAATGATGCGTTCTGGTTTAGTTTTTTCAGGTGCCAATAAATCATGGGGCAAAGTAAATGAAAATCAATCAGGGGATGATGGCATATTAACCGCTAGTGAAATATCCAATTTAGATTTAAGCGCCTGTCAATTAGTTGTACTTAGTGCTTGTGAAACAGGTTTAGGTGAAGTAAAAGGCAGTGAAGGAGTTTTTGGATTGCAACGTGCCTTTAAAATGGCTGGTGTAAAAAACATCATTATGAGTTTATGGAAAGTCCCAGATGCACAAACCGCAGAACTTTTTGATATTTTTTATAGTGAGTGCTTTGCGGGTAAAACTATTCATGATGCTTTTCATTCAGCTCAAGCCAAAATGAAAGCCAAGTATTCGCCTTATTATTGGGCTGGGTTTGTGTTGTTGGAGTAAAATTTATTTGTAATAAAAATGAAGACTCTTTAGAATGAAATTAATTTTAAAAAAAATAAATCAATTTAAAAATGGCAAAAAAAATATAACTATTAGTAAATTGACAATTAAAAACATTTTTAAAAGTTTTTTAATTGGATTGTTTATCACTTTTATCCATCAAATTATCGTTAAAAATGTTAAATATAATACCGAATATGTATACACATGTAAAGACTGTGAAAATCAGAAATACGTCACCAAAACGTATTTAGTGATTCATTTTTCTAACGGATATTATAAGGTAGAAGAAGTAATATCAGACGGAAGTAATTTTGCAGGTTTTGTACAAGGTATAAGGGTTGTTTTAAATTGTTTTTATTCCTCTTTTTACTCAATGATACAACTGTTGTTTACATCATTTTTTGTCTTTATTATTCTTTATTTTTTTCAAAAATTTAGCCTTAAAATTGAATAATTATGAGTTATAGTCTTTTTATATAAATGATAAAATTTAATTATTTGACAGCAAATTTTTTTTAGCTCCTTTCGTACTGCCTAAAACAAAATTAAAACAAAATTAAAGCAAAATACACCTCTTATTACTGGGCTGGGTTTGTGTTGTTGGAGTAAGATAAAACAATAATTATATATTGTACTTTAACAAAGTATTCCAAACTGCAAATTCAAATAAAACATCTGTGTTTTTTATTTCAGTATCTATATATTCATAAATTACGTAGTTTCTTATCTCCAATAATTTATGATAATTAATTTCTGAGTTAATGTGAAAATAAAATTGTTTTACATTTTTAAAATGTTTTTTTAATTCTTCATCTTTAGGTGTAATTGAATAGGTAATTCTTGGAAGTTCACTTGAAAGTACCTGTACATTTATTGCTGTATGGCGTCCGTTGTAATTAATGGAAAGGTCAAAATGATTATTCATAAAAATTAATTTTAGGTTAATATGAATCAAATGTATAGGACAAATTATTGAATACCAAGAGAAAAATGGTAATTCAGTTAAATTTTTCGCATAATATAGCATTAAATTAATTTTGGTAAAAATCTCATCCCAATTCTTCATAAAGTAAAGAATTGGGATTTTTTTATTTACCAGGGTTACCTTTTTAGTTTTTGGGTATAAACCAATATAACAATAAAAATTTATATTATGTTTTCCTTATTTAACAAAAAAAGACACCCAGCAGCAGAATTGTATGAACATTATTCTGAAGATGAAAAATTAACCATTTTAGCCATTCTTTTCTTAGCGGGTACTTGCGACAACAATCGAACTACAAGCAACCAACAAAATATTGAGCTTAAACTTCTAAATGAATGGGTTTCTATTTTTGAAGTAAAGGCGAGAAGTTTCCAACAACTTTTGAATAGTGTAGGTCCAGATAACCTATTAATTAGATTAAAAGCATTTCAGAAATCAAAAATTGATATTGTGTTAGTTATGATTATGGAAATGCTTCAATGTGATGGCTCTTTAAATGAAGAAGAAGTTGATTTTATTATTGCAGTATTAGATAGACTAGAAATTTCGTTTGAAAACTTTAAAGAACAAATGGAGATAAATAAAAAAATGTATAATTTTTTTATGAAATAGAAACTTTACCTAAGCTAATTCAGATTTTTTATCCTGTAAGGTTACCTGTTTGAAATTTCTATATAAACTATTAGATAATAACTTAAAAAAAATAAAAAAATGGAATACCAAAATACAAAAGCAGACGAAAGGTTTTTAGAAAAAATGGAGCGTGAAGAAAAAGAAATGTTAATGAAGTATTATGATTTAAAAAAATCGGATGCGAATTGCCCCAAGAATTCCTATTTACTTGAACCAGAAAAATTACATCTTACTTCATATGAGATTTTACCTGATAATAGTGTAAAATTAAATGTTGGATACATGAGAACTTGGAGTGGTTATGTTAGTTCTACAGTTAGAATGAATTACAATCAGTACATTATAGGTACTTTATATTGTGAGAAAGTGGAATTTGTTAAAGACGATGTGTTTAACCGAAAAAGTTCAATAAAAATTCCATTTTTTTCAAAATCAAAAATTCTTAATCTTCCAGTACAAAATTCGCACAATGTATCAATAAGATGCAAAAGTATTAGGGTAAAAGATATTGATATCTATGTTAAAAATGACGAGGGTAAGTTTATTCTTGATGAGATATATAGAGAAGAGTTGAGAATTCAATTAGAAAACAATAATAATACTATCGATAATGTATAAACTTTATATTTTACTGCTATTAACCTCATTGAATGTTATTAGCCAAACAAAATTCACAAGCGCTAAATCCGATTATTCTTTTGTAATTCCAGAGGGTTGGTACAAAAAAGAAAAAATCTATAGTCCCGATGTGGAAGCAAAAATTATAGATGGAAAGGGCAATTCTTTTATTGTGACCGTAAATGTCAAATCCAGCACCCGAATTTAAAACAGCCTCTCAAATGATGAAAGGGTTGACCAATCAAGAATTAAAAGAGCAATTTGATGGCTTGCATGGCGAAACTACCATTTTAAAACGTGGGGTAATTTACTTAGATGGTGTTGAGTTTTATTATATTTTCATGTACACACCTTTTGAAGGCAGATTGAAATTATTACACAAACAATACGCTGCCATTTACAAAAACAAAATCATCAATATTGATGCCTGTGCAATTGAAACTTTTACAGATGAAACTACTCCTGTTTTCGCATTAATGCTAAACACATTTAAATTCAATAAAAAATAAAATGAATTCAGAGGGTTACCTTTTTCAAAAAAAAGTATAAACAAGAAACAAATAGTAATAACATTAAAATTTAAAAATTATGAAAACATTATTAGGATTAGGATTAATTGTTTTAGGAGTTGTATCATTCTTTCGCTACTTGTCAAATTATGGATTTACAAGTATCTATGAATTTATTGGAGTATTAATTGGATTAGCAATTTTTGTAGTTCCAGGAATACTATTGTTAAAGAATAATGCTAAATCAGAAGAAGATGAAAAATAAATACCTAACGCTATTCATATTTTTATTCCTCGCTTTAAACGGTTCTGCTCAAAAGTTTTATCTAGGAGATAAACTATTTCCAAACGCAAAAGAATATAAACTATTAGGGATTTCTTCTCAAACTAAAGTTGCGACTTATAAATATCTTGGAGTGATAACCGATAAGTTTTTTTACAATCGAAAAGTTGGAGAAATAATCATTGGAATTAAAAATAATACGATTGTAACTACGATTTACAATCTTATTCCAGAGCCAAATGATGTTGGTGTTCCGAGAACAATGCTCGACTTAATTGAAAGTAATTTACCATTTCCATTAACCTATAAAGATGGAATTTATGGAGTAAGCATAGACAATACAAATATTACAGTAAGTAGAACTAAAAACGCTTTGACATTCCATAAAGATCGAATTATGTTTTTTACATCAATAAAAAACAGACTTTTAAAATAAAATTTAAGAGATAAAAATAATTTTTTAATCAAAAATATATGGCATATATTACTTCTTATAACACCCATAAAATTGTTACTAGAAATAATTATAAAAACGTAAATCTTATGGGTGAAGTATACAAATTTAAGATATACATGCTTAATAAATATGATGAAAATTGCTTATTGGCAATTCAAGAATTAATGAAGAATCCAGAGAATTATTTTAAGCATATATATAATCCTATTGTTGTTAACGATTCTAAAAAGTATGTCTTTAAAGAGCATCAACCTGCATATCATACAGATAAGAATTGTAATAGGTTACATTCAGATTTTCAAAACTTTGAATTACCTCAAGAAATTAAAGAAAGAGGAGATGCAGAAATAGAGCGATTTAGAAAATGGTTTATTGAAAATAAATATTTACTAGCAGACCCAGTAAAATTTGTTTTTAGGTTGGAACAAGCTTTTAAAATTAAGTACAATCCAAAGGCAATTAGTTATGAAAATTCTGGATTTGCAGAAATGCAAAACTACTCAGTAGCTGAACTTGAAACAAAAATTGACGCTCATATTAAAGAAGCTGGAAGGTATTATTATGCTGAAGAAAAAAACACAAGAATTTTAAAAATATTTGGTAAGTATTCTGCAAATGGATATCTAGACACAAATCTAATTGGGAATAATACAGGATATAGTGATTATGAAGTAAAAAGCTTTTTACTTGATTATCATAGAAAATATAAATTACCACTAAGAAAATTATTGATTGAATATTATAGAATTAAATTCAATCCTGATTTAAAATTTGCGGAAAATTATATGGAGGTGTTAGGCTTTAAAAAATGTGAATGCTGTAAAAGAAATGAAGAAAACAGGTATTTTATGAATTTATCAGAAAATGATAAATGGGGATTTTTACTAGAAAAATCTTCTGTAATAAAAAATGAAACACATAATAAAAGGCCACAATTTGATGAGAAAGATGACTTACCATTTTAAGCTTTGACTATGAAATATAATTTATTCAATAATAATAAAGTTGAAGCATTTGTTTACTATTTTTCAAGACTAAATAGTGATGGTTTAGCATCAATTTTAAGTGAAGACACAATTCAAGATTCAATATCTATAAAAGATTGGATTAACATTTTTGAAAATCAATTTGAAAGTTTTAAAAGAAATGAAATCCATTATTTGAAACCAATTATTGGAAGTTGCACAGGTTGTAAAACGGGTTGTTTAGGTTATACCTTTTTAGATGAGTCAGAGGGATTTTACATTGATTTGGCTATAGAAATTGACAATGAAAAGATAATTGGTTTTTCAGACTGTTTGCATCTGACAAATGAATCTTTAATTTCAGATAAAAAAGAACAAATTTTTATAAATGAAAAAAGTATATCCCATAACAATCATGGATTACCGTTTTAAATTATGCTTATGGAATACATATTCAGAATTTTGTTTTTTATAGTATTTTGGAATTTTTTATCTAATTCTATTAATTTTTCAAAAATTAAAATATACCCTATGCTAGTAAAACTATTTACATTGATTAAATTCAAAATCACTTTAATATATAGGTTGATAACTGTCAAAAAATCGGAAAAGCATGTTTGGAAAGAGTTAATTAAGTATCATAAAAATAGCCCTTGGCGTTTTGGCCAATTTGATAATTATATTGAATGTCATTTTAGCATTGATGAAGTACAATCTTTAAAATTTATTTACGAGGTACAAAATACAGGTCTTACTTTCAGGTCATTTATACTTGTAGATTTTGATGAAGAAACCACAACTCAAATGATGCTTTTAGCATCACACTTTAATAATTTACTTTCTTTTGGTGTTATACAAGTGAATTTGCAACATCACTTTGTTGAATTTAGTTACACTAGAGATTTATTAGTATATTCATTGTATCCAGGAACAATAAAAAATGATACACTTACTCATTTTGATTTAACAAAAAATATTTTTTGGTCTTTTAATGAATTAGCAAGTACAGGAGATGAACCTGTATTTATATTTTCTGAATTTTTAAAAAGAATGGAAAATGGACAATAATACATTTCTTTTTTATTGTTAATAAATCATGATTTAGGTTGAATTTGACATTTAATGAAACACTCTTTTTGATTATTAAAACCCGTAATCATTCAAATTTTCATAATATGAAAAATTTATTAGGAATTATTGTAATTATTGTATTAGCAATTTTTTTATTGCCCATAATATTAAGTATTATCAAGTTTATTTTAATGTTAATAGTAAATAGTATTCTTTACGTAATTTTTATAGTAATAATTGCAGTTGTATTTATGTTTACTGGGCATTTATTAAACAAAAATAATGAAATAATTGTTTTAAGTAATACGTATGAAATCTCAATAAACAGATACTTAAAAAAATTCATATATTTGTAGTAGAATTTATTGGAAACAAATAGCGTTTTGCTGATATACTGTTGTTGAAAGGTCGAAATTTCAAAAGCGTACAGGAGTCAGAGTAGACGCTCATGCGATATGCGTGGGCTTTGCTTTACTTTGTATGCGGGTATTCGACCACCTCAACAACGAGTAGAGTAAATGGTCCCACGCTGTTTTTTTATGGTATAACATCAACTTGGGGCGGTTGATTTTGTAAATCATGAAAAAAAAAATTACTACGCTACTTCTTAATCTAATGATGCTTTTGTTAAGCATTAACCTATTTTCACAGAAAATAATTAATACACCATCATTTGTAAATCCTTTTCAATCAAAGAATGGTATTACAACTCAAAATGTTTTAGCACCTAAAACAAATGACACAATAAATAAATCAAAGCTAAAAATAGAAAACTATAATGGTTCTTTTTATGTTGATTTGTCAAAAGAAAATAAAACAACAGAACAGCTAACTAAAGATTTAAACACTTGGTTCAGCTTAGATACGAATCATTCTTTTGTTTTAATATCTTCAAAAACTGATGAATTGAAATTAACTCACAATTATTACCAACAATACTACAAAGGGGTTATTATTGAAGGAGCTATTTTAATGTTACATGCTAAGAACGAAATTGTTTATGCATCCAATGGGCAAATAGCCCAATTTGATAAAGTAGAAGTTGTTTCAAACATTTCTTCTGAAAATGCAGTTGTCATTGCTAAAGAGAATCTAAAAGTTGCCGATTTAATAAATACATATCCTCTAGAAACTTTGATAGCTAAAATACCAAATGGTGTGAGTTTTGATTATAAATATGCACTTAAAGTTAGAATAGATTCAAGTAATCCATTTGTAATGGCTAATGTTTACATTGATGCTAATAACGGTAATGTTTTAAATACAGTTAGTTTAGTTGCTAATTGTATGAGCACAGATAATGAAAAGATAATTGAGAAAAAACCTTTTATGCCTTTAAAGTATGATGTAAGTAATTCTGAAAATGTTGTGTTAACAGATACACCAGCAACTGCAAATACTATGTATAGTGGCACTCAATCCATAATTACAGATAATCACAATGGCTTATATAGATTAAGAGATAATACACGTAATATTCAAACTTTTGACGCAACAAATGCCAGTGACTATAATACTACTGGATATCCAAATTCAATAGATTATATAAATAATTCTACAACATGGACAACTTATCCAGTTTTAACAAAATTCACTATATCTAATATTTCCCAAAATTGGTGGTATTCGGCTATTGGAGATACAAGTCCTGATTTATATATCAAAGTTAAAAATGCTTCTAACGAAATACTATATAATGGTCGAAACTCTTTTATTAGTAATACATTTCCAACGGTAACTTTTAATTTATATATTCCTTTACTTTCACAGCCATGTACAGTTGAAATTTGGGATTATGACCCTGTAGGTGGTGATGATTTAGGAGGTAGCTTTGTTATTGGTTCTAACAGCGGAAATTGGAATACAAATGGAAATAGTGGGAGTTATGTTGTAAATAATAATTATCCCGCCTTGGATGTTCATTGGGGGGTTGAAAAAACTTATGATTTTTATTTGAATGTATTTAGTCGTAATAGTTATGATGGAAATGGAAGTTTAATTAAAAATTATTTAAATCCTGTTGATTTACAAATTCAAAATAACGAAAGTCCAGAAAATGCTTTTGCAGTTAAATCTCCATATAATTTTATGGCATATGGAATGGGAAATGAAATTACATCTAATCCATGGGTTTCTATTGACCTTGTAGGCCATGAATTTACTCATATGGTTGTAGAAAAAAGAAATTCCTCATTTCCTCCGATAATTTATCAGGGAGAATCTGGGGCTTTAGATGAATCTTTTGCAGATATTTTTGGAACTTGTAGTGAGTTTTACACCAAACCAATAACTGCGAATTGGACACTATTTGAGGAGATAGTATTACCAATTGGAGGTTTTTCAAGGTCTATGTCAAATCCAAATTTAAAACAACAACCAGACACATATAACGGACAATATTGGGCAAATCCAACAAACTTAAATTTTGACTATGGCGGTGTTCATTTTAATAGTGGAGTTCAAAATCATTGGTTTTATTTACTTGCCCAAAATACTACTACACCGACAATAACTGGATCAAATGATTTAGGGAATCAATATTCCGTTACATCTATTGGAATTAACAAAGCTCAACAAATTGCTTACAAAAACTTGACAACATATCTGCCAAGTCCAAACTCAACATACATGGATTCATTTTATGGTTCATTATTGGCAACTCAAGACCTGTATGGTGCAAATTCTACTGAATTTAACGCAGTCCGTCAAGCTTGGTATGCAGTAGGTATAGGAAATGACCCAAATAGTGCTTGCTCTGGAACTACTTCATTATCTGCTTCAAGCGGAACTATTACAGATGGAAGTGGCTCAGCAAATTATGGAAATAATTCAAATTGTAAATGGGTAATTGCACCTGCTGGTGCAACACAAATTACATTAAATTTTACTTCTTTTAATACAGAAGCTACTTATGATTTCGTTACAGTTTATAATGGTCCAGATGATACTTATCCTGTTTTGGCTACTTGGTGGGGTAATACTTTACCTCCAACAATTTCGACAACAGCTGGAGTGGGTGCAATGTGTATTAAGTTTACATCAGATACTTCTAATACTTTAAGTGGCTGGTCAGCTAATTATACTTCTGTAGTATCAACTCCAGCTTGTGGAGGTATTACTATGCTTACAACACCTACTGGCTCTATAAGCGATGGTTCTGGCTCAAATAATTATACAAATAACCAAAAATGTTTATGGTATATTGCACCTCCATGTGCCACAAGTGTAACTTTATCTTTTACTTCCTTTAACACTGAATTAAATTTTGATGGCGTAGCTATTTATAATAGTTTAACAGCTACTACCCCAATAGCAACTTACACTGGAACTTCTTTACCTTCATCTGTTACTTCTTCAACTGGTGTTATGGTAGTTGCGTTTATATCAGATTTTTCAACATCATTGCAAGGTTTTAGTGCAAACTACACATCTACAGGTTCTTCATTTTGTTCAGGAACAACAACATTGAATACATCAGATTATGGTGTTATTTCAGATGGTAGTGGTACAAATAATTACTGTAATAATAGTAATTGTAGTTGGTTAATTCAACCTCCAAATGCTACAAGCATTACATTAAATTTTACAGCATTTGATTTAGAACAAGCTTCTACAGACGGTAATTCTATTTATGATGTAGTTGAAGTATATGACGGCGTCTCTACAAATGCAACACTGATAGGTAAATTCACAGGCAATAATATACCTCAAGCAATTACTTCTTCAGGAGGTAGTATGTTTATTAAATTTACGTCTGATATTTCAGACACCTTTCAAGGTTGGTCTGCTTATTATACTTCTACTCAAAATTCTTATTGTAATTCATCTGTTACTACTTTAACTACTCCAAGTGGTACGTTTTCTGACGGAAGTGGTTCAGATAAATATGCGAATAATACACAATGTGCTTGGCTAATACAACCAACAAATGCTAATACAATTACATTATCTTTTTCTGCTTTTGATACAGAATTAAATTATGATGGTGTAATTGTTTTCGATGGAGCTAATGATACTTCACCAGTTATTGGACAATTTACTGGTACAACTTTACCATCTTCAGTAACTTCATCAGGCGGAAGCATGTATGTTATATTCTTGTCTGATGAAGCATTGAGAGGTAATGGTTGGAATGCAAACTATAATTCTACTACTTTAAACAATGATGATTTTAACATAAAAAAAGAAATTAAAGTTTATCCAAACCCATTTTCAAATCTTCTTACTTTTGAATCACATGAACCAATAACTAAAATTCAAATTTATAGTGTTTTAGGTCAATTAATTAAAGAAACTACATTTAATAACTCCACTGAAAAATCTGTAACTGTTGACTTAACAGAATTACAAACAGGAAATTATTTTGCCAAAATACATTCTGAAGAGAAAATACAAAACATAAAACTAATAAAAAAATAAAATATGAATCCAACAAAAAAAATTATCGCCTTAGCATTATTAATTTTAGCTAATCTTTCTTGTTCTTCAAGTGATGACCCAGTTGTGGAAGTTGTACCAGCTTCGCCAACAAATTTAACGGGTAACCTTTTAAATAACTTAGTTAGACTTAATTGGAATGATATTTCTAACAATGAAATTGGTTTCAAAATTGAACGTAAACTACTAAATGGTAATTTTAGTGTGATTGGAACAGTTACTGCTAACACAACAACCTATGATGATAATTCAATTTCAACTGGTCAAACGTATATTTACAGAGTTTACTCCTATAATTCGGCTGGAAATTCTGCATCATACACCAATGAATTTTCTATTTCAATTCCAGTTCCAATTACACTTCCGACTGTTACAACTTCAACAGTAACATCTATTATGTCAACAACTGCTAATTCTGGAGGTAATATAACTTCTGATGGAGGAGCATCGGTTACTGCAAGAGGTGTAGTTTGGAGTACTTCTCAAAATCCAACAATTGCATTGTCGACTAAAACAATTGATGGTACAGGAACAGGAAATTTTAGTAGTGCTATTTCTGGCTTAACTGCAAATACAACTTATTATCTAAGAGCTTATGCAACAAATAGTGCTGGAACAGCTTATGGTAATGAAATTACTTTTACTACAATGCCAACAATTGGACAAACTTATCAAGGTGGAGTCATTGCTTACATTTTACAACCTGGCGACCCTGGTTATATTGCAGGTGAATTTCATGGTATAATTTGTCCTACATCAGACCAAACAATAAATATAACTTGGAATTGGGCAGGAAATAATATATCAACAGGAGCTACTGGTACTGCATTAGGAACTGGAAATTCAAATACCAATACAATAGTTAATGTATACGGTAGTGGAACTTATGCTGCTAAATTATGTTTTGATTTAGTGTTAAATGGGTATAGTGATTGGTATTTACCAAGTAGAAATGAAATGAGCAAAATGATTTTAAACAAAAATGCTATTGGTGGTTTTTCAAGTGCCAATTATTGGAGTTCTTCAGAGTTTGATTCACTAAATGCTTATTATTCAAACTTTACCAGTAATAATTCTAATTTAGTTGGTGCTAAGAATACAGTTGCTAATGTTAGAGCGGTAAGGTCGTTTTAATTAAAAAAATAATAAAAGTAATATTTAAAAGGTTTGTAGACGTTTTTAAACGTTTATAAACCTTTTTTAATGACAAACAACATTCTAAAAAAACAAGTTTAAAAACGTTTTTAAACGTTTTTAAACGAATCTAACTTCCTACTTTTATGTCAATAAGTTAAATCAATTTGCTCGATCTAAGAAATTAGAAATATTGTTAAAAAATTTTAATATTACTTAGAATAAAAAAAATTAATTGAAAATTAGGATTTTTGAGAAAAATAAGACATATAAATTTAAGTATTAAAAAAGGGCTTAGCCCTCTTTTTACTCTTTAAACAAACTCTCTTTTGAGCTTTTGCTATTAAAAAAGTTGTCAACCAAATTTTTGTCAAAAACTTTAATAAAATCGTCGAACTCCTTTTCACTTGAAAATGCTATTACCATTCCTTTATTGGTAATATATTGGTTATCACTTGCTACTAATTTATCACTTTCAATTAGCATTAAATAACTACCCTTAATAATTTTGAATCTTGCTGATATGTTTGCCGAAAAGTCAAAATGCCAACTTCCATAATAGAACCCAACACCTAAAGTTACTTTTTTTGATTCAATAGATTTATCTAATTCAGCAACTTTGTTTTCTATTGCTGTTTGCTTCCACTTTAAATATAAACCTTTTGCATCATTTAAAAACGAGACAAAACTCTCTACTTCTTCGTTTTTGATAATTAAATTGATATTTCTACTACCTGTGTCGTATGTAGAACAATCAACATAATAACTAAATTTTCCTTTGTCATCTGGTCTGCTAACCATTACATCATATTTTTTTGAAAAATAAGAAGAATTGTAACTTGTTAAATTCTCTTGACCAAAACCAAATTGTGCCATTAACACTCCCATTAATAATAATTTTTTCATATTTTTAAATTTAAAATTTAGTCCAAATAACTTCAACTTTTATGACAACTTGAGTCAATAGTTTGGTAACTATTTTCTTTTGACCTAAATTGTCCCAAAAAAAATATATTATGTTCAATCAACATAAGATTTATAGGGTATTACAACTAATAACCCAACTCCAAAACAAGCCTTCAAAATCGGTGCGTTTCATGGCTAATTTTTTGGAATGTACTGAAAGAACTACCTATCGTTACATCGACCTTTTAAAACAATTAGGATTTGACATCCAAAAAGATGAGCATAACAAGTTTTTTATTTTGTCTGATAAGGATTCAGATGACATTTTTACGAAAGAAGAAGCTGGTTACTTAATTGAAATGATAAAAACAGTTGGTAAAGAAAATAAACTCCAACAAGCAGTTTTAAAAAAAATATATTTAAAGTCGGAAGCTTCACATCAAGCTAATTCGCTTTTTAAAGCCCATTTAAGCAAATTGGTAGAAAAAATAAATAAATCTATCGAACAAGACAAAAAAGTGGTTTTAAAGCAATACCATTCAGTTAATTCAAATAAAATTTCGGATAGATTGGTCGAGCCATTTCAGTTTACAGAAAATTATAATGCCATCTGTGCTTTTGAAATAGCAAGTAAGCAAAATAAGTATTTTAACTTGGAACGAATTATTGATGTTGAGGTAGTTAATGAACCTCAAGAGAACCATAAATTCCATGAGGTTGAAAAAAAAGATGTTTTTGGATTTACTGAACATAATGGCGAAAAATTTGCAGTTGAGTTACAATTATCGCTTCGTGCGTATATCTTATTCAAAGAAGCTAATTCAGGTTTAGATAAGTTTATCACTAAAATTGAAAACTCTGACTTTTACTTATTGAAAGTCAACGTAAACAATCCAAAGCCAATAGTAAGTCTAATTAGAGGCTTCAAAGATGAAATTAAAATTATTGGATCGAAAGCCTTTATCTCCTACCTCAAAAGCTAAAAAATTCCTTGAAATTTAGCTTTAAATTATTATATTTGGAAATAAAGAAATAATTAAACAAACAATGTTTAAATAAGCTTTGCTGAGAGTTTTTTAAGATGTTGATGTATAGAAGTTAAGAATATTATTAAGCATATTAGAGATAATGCCGTGTGAATGGCTAACTAACCAATTGAAAAAGTATATTTTAATTCTATTTACACAAGAAATATTTTTATATTTTGTACAAAACGATTATTTTCTTAAAAATAATTCAGTTAAGAAATTTCATAGTTCTATTTAAAAATTAAAAACAGTTACAAATCAGTTCATCATAATGGCAACAGCAGTTAAAGCAAAAAAAGAAAAAAGTATTGAAGAAACACTATGGGATTCCGCAAATAAATTGCGTGGTACCGTAGAATCATCAGAGTATAAGCACGTAGTATTGGGTTTAATTTTCTTAAAATTTGCTAGTGATAAGTTTGAAGAGCGCAGAAAAGAGCTTATTGCCGACAATAAAGAGAAATTCTTAGAGATGAAGGAGTTCTACAATATGTCTAATATCTTTTATTTGCCTGAAGAATCGCGTTGGTCGTTTATTATTGAAAATTCCAAACAAGCGGATATTGCGTTAAAAATTGATACTGCGCTACACACCATAGAAAAAAACAACCCTGCATTGAAAGGCGCTTTGCCGGATAATTACTTCTCTCGTTTGAATATGGACGTGAGCAAGCTAGCTGCTTTACTTGATACCATCAATAACATTGACACGATTAAAGACAAACAAACCGACATTGTGGGGCGTGTGTACGAATATTTCTTGAGCAAGTTTGCCTTAGCGGAAGGAAAAGGGAAAGGCGAATTCTACACCCCAAAAAGCATTGTTAACTTAATTGCAGAAATGATTGAACCTTACAAAGGGGTAATTTATGATCCTGCTTGTGGTTCTGGTGGTATGTTTGTGCAAAGTATTAAGTTCATTGAAAACCACCACGGAAGCAAAAAAGAGATTTCCATTTACGGACAAGAATATACAGCTACCACATATAAACTAGCCAAAATGAACCTAGCCATTAGAGGTATTTCGGCGAACTTAGGTGATGTACCTGCCGATACATTTGGCAAAGACCAACACCCTGATTTGAAAGCCGACTTCATCATGGCGAACCCACCTTTTAACCAAAAAGATTGGCGCGCTAGTGATGAACTAACCGACGACCCACGTTGGAGAGGTTACGATGTACCACCATTGAGTAATGCCAATTACGCCTGGATTTTGAATATGGTAAGTAAACTCTCGGACAATGGTGTTGCTGGATTTGTATTATCAAATGGCGCATTGTCTGGAGGAGGTGAAGAATATAAAATTAGACGCAAGCTAATCGAAAATGGATTAGTTGAAGCCATTGTTATTTTGCCAGGAAGTATGTTTTATACCACAGATATAAGTGTTTCAATTTGGATTATCAATAATAACAAAAGAGAACGAGTTGTAAAACTACCTGAAGATGACAGAAATTACAGAAATCGTGAAAAAGAAATCTTATTCATAGACTTACGCCAAGTTGGTGAACCATTTGAAAAGAAATTTATTCAATTTAATGAAGGACATATAGGTCAAGTTGCTAAAACTTATCATTCTTGGCAACAAAAAGATTCTGACTATAAAAATGTCCCAGAGTTTTGTTATTCAGCAAGTTTTGATGAAGTAACGGCAAAAGACTTTTCATTAGTTCCAAGTAAATATATCGAATTTATAAATCGTGATGAGAATATTGATTATGAAGTTAAAATGAAAACTTTACAAAATGAAATAGGTAATCTTTTGAAAGAAGAAATAAATTCAAGAAATGATTTATTAAATGTATTTAAAGAGTTAGGGTATGAAATCAAACTATAAAAGGCTTGGTGATTATATTGTGCCCTGTGATGAAAAAAATACAGGAAATATTATAAAAAAACTTCAAGGAATTAGTAATCAAAAATATTTCCAAAAATCACATACTAATACAATTGGTGTTGATTTAGAAAAGTACAGAATAGTTAGGACTGGACAATTCGCTTTTAACCGAGCTACAACAAGGAATGGAGAAAAAATTTCTATAGCACTAAGGCAAGGAAAAGATTGTATTGTTTCGCCTTCTTATCGTATTTTTAAATCAAAGAATGAAAATGTTCTTAATTCTGAATATTTGATGATGTGGTTTAAGCGTCCGGAGTTTGATCGTTTTGCAAGGTTTAAATCGCATGGTTCAGCTCATGAGTTTTTTGATTATGGTGAAATGTGCGAGGTTGAATTTCCAATTCCATCTATAGAAAAACAACGAGAATTAGTTAGAGAATATAATGTTATTCAAAATCGAATTTTACTAAATAATCATTTGATTAGCAAACTGGAAGAAACGGCGCAAGCGATATATAAGCATTGGTTTGTTGATTTTGAGTTTCCTGATAAAAATGGTAAACCCTACAAAAGTAATGGTGGAAAAATGGTTTGGTGCGAGGAGTTGGAAAAAGAAATTCCTGAGGGGTGGAGTGTACCTATAATTGGAGATATAGTAGAGACTATTGGAGGTGGAACTCCTTCAACAGATGAAGATGAATACTGGGTTAATGGAAACATTCCATGGTATTCACCTACAGATGTAACAAGAAGTAACAGTATGTTTTCAAGTTTAACAGAAAGAAAAATAACTGAAAAAGGTTTGCAAAAAAGCTCCGCAAAAATGTTTCCTCCATATTCACTTCTGATGACAAGTAGAGCTACAGTTGGGAAACTAACAATAAATACAAAAGAAGCTTGCACAAATCAAGGATTTATAACTTTAATTCCAACTGAAAAAATTTCAGTATATCTATTGTATGATTGGATTAAAACACAATTAGAAGAAATAACCAGCCTTGCTACAGGCAGTACTTTTCCTGAAATTAGTAAAACGGATTTTAGAAATTTAAAATTTATTTACCCAAATGAAGATATATTAAATAAATATAAAAAACCAATTTTACATGTTTACAAAACAGTTCAATTTAGAAATGAAGAAAACCAAAAACTAGAGGAATTGAAAGACTTGTTGTTGGCTAGGATGACGAGGGTTTAGAGTTAAAAGTAAAATTATGATAAGAGGTAAAGCATTACAAACATCAGAAGAAGATGTAATCTGGGGTTCAATTCCAGATAGATTATATTCACATGAATTTGAAAAGGGTAGATTTTTTCAAGTGATTCATGAGGATGATAAAGGTTTTGATATAAAGTTAGCTCCTCGAACCATGCTTAAAGCAGTTTATCTTTATAACAAGGATGATATTGAAGGAATTGAAATAATCAAAACTGTTTCTGATAAAGAAACTGAAAGGGTTAAGCTAAGTAAATTTAATTTCGCACAATTAAAATCGTTTTTAGCATTTATCTCTGAAATTGACTTAAAAGGAATTACGGAACGAAGGTTGAAAATTCTTGATGACCAAGAATTAGATTTTGAAACAATCAAGTCAGTCAAAACACTTCTATCTAAAAATGGCGGCGCTGAAATTGTTGAAACATTAATAAATGAAGGAATAATTACTTCTAAAGATATTGTGAATACAGCATTTAGAAAAAGAGGCTTACAAATTTTTAAAAGATTAATTTCTGAAAAAGACTATTGGAAAGTTTATGCAACCGAAAATGGACTATCCACTCATAGTGAGGAAAAAACGTTTCAATATTTTTTCGAGAAAAACCAATGGATTTTCGGATATGGTTTAGACTATCGTTACCAAAATATTCTTCAAAGAGAAGCCCATTTATCCGATGCTGAATTAAATGGTAAAAATACTGTAATTGGTGATTATTTACTTGGCGATAAAATGTTTACTACATTTATTGAATTAAAAAAACCATCGACTAATCTATTCGGGAATAGTACAAATCGTTCCAATTCTTGGAAACTTTCAAATGAATTAATTGAATCCTTTTCCCAAATTTTAGAACACAAAGCATCTGGACAAATTCGTCTTGAGCAAAAACAGTTTATTGACGGCGAGCCTCTTGAACAAAAGGCTTTCGATTCAAAAGTTATTCTAATTATTGGTAATTGGAATGAGCTAGATGATTCATCGAATACATTGGAAAGAGATATTAAAATGAAAACATTTGAACTTTTTAGAAGAGATAGTCGAAATGTTGAAATACTGACTTTTGATGAACTATATGAAAGAGCAACTTTTATTGTAGAAGGGAATTTAACACAAACTGATGATTTGGATTTGGATGATTTTCCTTTTTAAATAATTTAAGAATTAAGTATGTTTTCAAACAATTCCTCATACACACTAATATAAAAAAAATGGCAAAATACAGCGTACATCAACAACCCGTAGAAACTTTATTAAGTTGGATAAAATCTGGCGATATTGCTATTCCAGAAATACAACGTCCTTTTGTTTGGAACGGCGCCAAAGTAAGAGACTTAATTGATTCTTTGTATCAAGGCTATCCTGTGGGTTATATCATCACTTGGCGCAATCCGGATGTAAAACTTAAAAATGGCGAATTATCGGCAGGAAAAAAAGTGTTGATTGATGGACAACAGCGTATTACCGCTTTAACTGCTGCCATTGTTGGTCAACGTGTGTTAGATAAAAACTACAAAGAAATCAATATTCGTATTGCGTTTAATCCATTGGAAGAAAAATTTGATGTACTCAATAAGGCCTATGAAAAAAGCCCAGAATGGATAGACAATATTAACCCTATTGTGAATGATGAAATTTCTATTTCAAAAGCCATTCGAAAATATTGCCAAGATAATCCTGAAGCTGATGAGGAGTTGGTAGAAGAACGCATCGAAAATTTAAAACGCATTAAAACCAAACAAGTCGGTATTATTGAATTAGACGCTAGTTTGGATATTGATACCGTTACTGAAATTTTTATCCGTATCAATCAAAAAGGTGTGGTGTTGAGTAATGCTGATTTTGTTATGTCTAAAATTGCTTCAGACGAGCAACACGGTGGTAATAAAATGCGCAAAATGGTAGATTATTTCTGCCGTTTACTCGTTGATAAAGGATTTATAAAACACATTCAAGACAATGATACTGCCTTTACGCAATCTGATTACTTTAAAGAAATTAAATGGATGGCTACAGGTACAGATGATTTGTACGTGCCGGATTATATTGATATGCTTAGGGTGGCGTTTACCTTTAAATTCAGCCGAGGAAAGTTTAGTGATTTAGTAGCTTTATTATCTGGTCGTAATTTTGAAACGCGCTCTTATGAAGGTAGTATTGCCGAAGCAAGTTATGCTAAACTTTCGGAAGGCCTATCTGCTTTTGTGAATCAAACGAATTACCAACGTTTTGTAATGATTATTAAATCAACTGGGTTAATCAGTAAGAAATTAATCTCTTCTCAAAACAGTTTGAACTTTGCCTATGCCTTATACCTTAAATTAAGAGAAGATGGTTTAGGAGAAGCAGAGACACAAGGTTATGTAAAACGTTGGATGGTGATGAGCATGTTCATCGGACGCTATTCAGGTTCAGCAGAATCACGTATAGATGAAGATATTAAACAAATTAACGAGAAAGGTATAGCAGCTTATTTACTACAAATGGAGCAAGCTCATTTAGGTCCTGGTTTTTGGGATTTTGGTATTATTAATGATTTGGAAACTTCAAGTGTTAACAACAATGCATACAATTTGTACTTGGCAGCACAAGTAAATTCAAATACGGTTGCTTTTTTATCTAAAAGCATGAAGATTAGCACGCTTATAGAACAGCGAGGTGATGTACACCATATTTTCCCAAAAAAATACTTAATGAACAATGGTTATTCGCAGAAAGCGTACAACCAAGTTGCTAATTTTGTTTTCACAGAACAAGCAACCAATATTAAAGTAGGTATGTTAACTCCAAAAGAGTATTTAGATAAAGTAAAAGCTCAAATTCAAGCAGGAACCAATAGCATTAGTACTTTGGATTCTGAAAGAAGTCTACAAGAAAACCTAATTAATAATGACATTCCAGAAATTATTGAGGAAGCAAGTCATTTGGTATATGAAGCGTTTTTAGAAGAACGTAGAAAATTAATGTCCAATAAATTGAAAGTTTATTACGGGCAGTTATAAATGATAATATGAAATTCACAGAAGCACAATTAGAACAAGCCTTTATCCACTTATTACTTGATGAGCAAATGACGCATCTTGTAGGTGGTGAAGTGCGTAAAAACGAGTTTCAAGGTGTGGAAGAACCACCAACAACTTATGGTCATATTGCTACTGAAAAAGTATTGATTGAAACCGATTTACGAAATTATTTGAAATCGAATTATGCTAAGGATAACATTACAGATGCTGAGGTAGATTCAATTATTCGTGATTTGGAACGTTTGCCTTCTTCTGATTTATATGAAAGCAATAAAGTTTTCATGAAAATGGTCAGTAATGGTTTCTTGCTAAAGCGTGAAGATCGCAATCAGAAAGATATATTTATCCAATTGATTGATTATTCCGAAAATGATAACAATTCGTATAAAATCGTGAATCAATTAGCCATAAAAGGCTACGAAATGCGAATTCCAGATTTAATTTTATACATCAACGGATTGCCATTGGTAGTGTTTGAATTTAAAACGGCGATTCAGGAAAACACCACCATTCATGATGCGTATGTGCAATTAACCACACGTTATAAAAGAGATATTCCTGAGATATTCAAATACAACGCGTTTTGCGTGATTAGTGATGGGGTGAATACCAAATCAGGTTCCTTTTTCGCGCCTTATGAATTCTTTTACGCTTGGAGAAAAATTGAAGGTATGCCCAATGAAGTGGATGGTATAGATGCCATGTTTACACTTATTCAAGGGATGTTTAATCGCAAGCGATTACGCGATATCATTCAAAATTTTATTTATTTACCAGATAGTTCTAAAAAGAACGAAAAAATTGTTTGTCGTTATCCGCAATATTATGCGGCAGTCAAACTTTTTGAAAATATAAAAAACCATCAAAAGCCTTTAGGTGATGGTAAAGGTGGTACCTACTTTGGTACAACAGGCTGTGGTAAAAGTTACACTATGTTGTATTTAAGTCGTTTGTTAATGAGAAGTACCCATTTTGCTAGTCCAACAATAGTCATTATTACCGACCGTACTGATTTAGACGACCAGTTATCAGGTCAATTCACCAATGCAAAAGGATTTGTGGGTGATGAATCGATTATAAGTGTAGAAAGTAGAACGCATTTACGAGAATTACTACAAGGTAGAAATAGCGGCGGTGTTTTCTTAACGACCATTCACAAGTTTACCGAAGACACTAGATTACTAACCGATAGAACCAATGTAATTTGTATTTCAGATGAAGCACATCGAAGTCAAACCAATTTAGACCAAAAAGTAGTTGTTACAGAGCAAGGCGTTAAAAAAACATTTGGTTTTGCCAAGTATTTACATGATTCGTTACCCAATGCCACTTATGTTGGTTTTACAGGTACACCAATTGATGCTACTATTGATGTATTTGGTGACATTGTAGATGCTTATACTATGAACGAATCGGTTAAAGATGAAATTACCGTTCGTATTGTCTATGAAGGAAGAGCTGCAAAGGTCTTATTGAATAATCAGAAATTGGAAGAAATCGAAGCATATTACAATAGATGTGCGGAAGAAGGTAGTAATGAAAACCAAATAGAAGAAAGTAAAAAAGCAATGGCGCAAATGAACGCCATTATTGGCGATCCAACACGTTTAAAAACGGTTGCCGAAGACTTTGTTATGCATTACGAAAATAGAATCGCTGAAGGGTCAACTGTTCGAGGTAAAGCCATGTTTGTTTGCAGTAGCAGACCAATTGCTTATGAATTGTATAAAAACGTTCTAGCCTTACGACCAGAATGGGGTGAAGTCAAAGTAGCCGCTGATGGGGTTGAATTATCCGATAAAGATAAAAAAGAAATTAAACCAATGGAACGCATCAAAATGGTGATGACCAGAGGAAAAGACGATGAGGAAGATTTTTATAATTCATTGGGTACAAAAGACGACCGCAAAGAATTAGATAGACAATTTAAAAATGACAAATCTAATTTTAAAATTGCCATCGTAGTAGATATGTGGTTAACAGGTTTTGATGTACCTTTCTTAGACACTATGTATATAGATAAACCTATTCAACGCCATAATTTAATTCAAACAATTTCTCGTGTAAATCGAAAATTTGAAGGTAAAGAAAAAGGGTTAATTGTAGATTACATCGGCATTAAAAAGCAGATGAATATGGCAATGGCACAATACAATAATTCAGATGGTCAAAATATTGAAGATATTGAGCAATCGATTGTTGTGGTTAAAGACCAATTGGATTTATTAGGCAAACTATTTCACAAGTTTGACACATCAGGTTATTTGTCAGGTATTCCTTTAGAACAATTAAAAACATTGAATAAAGCAGCCGAGTTTGTACAATTGACCCAAGAATTGGAAAAACGATTCATGTACATTGTGAAACGATTAAAATCGGCTTATGATATTTGTTCTGGAAGCGGTGCATTTTCAGAAACCCAACGCGATGAAATTCATTTTTACTTAGCTGTTCGTTCCATTATTTTTAAATTAACGAAAGGCGTTGCGCCAGACACGGCTCAAATGAACAATCGTGTGAAGCAAATGCTACAAGATGCCATTGAGAGTGATGGAGTGGAAGAGATATTTAAATTAGGGGATAATACACAAACAGAAATAGATATTTTCTCTGATGATTATATGGCAAAAATTGATAAAATTAAGTTGCCAAATACCAAAATCAAATTATTGCAAAAGCTTTTAGCTAAGGCAATAGATGATGTCAAGAAAATAAATAAAATCACTGGAATCGATTTCTCTAAGCGCTTACAACTTATAGTCGAAAAATACAATGAGCGTAAAGAGAGCGATGTGTTGCGAAGTGAAGTGTTAGAAGACTTTACCGATGAAATTATTGATTTGTATTATGCGCTTAAAAAAGAAAAAGATTCTTTCAAAGATTTAGGAATTGACTTTGAAGAAAAAGCATTTTACGATATTTTGAAAGCTTTAGCAGTTAAATACGATTTCAGCTATCCAAATGATAAATTAATACAACTGGCTCAGAAAGTTAAAACAGTAGTAGATGATAAAGCGAAATACACCGATTGGAGTAAACGTGATGACATTAAAGCGGAGCTAAAAGTAGATTTAATTATACTACTAGCTGAAAACGATTATCCACCAGTTGACCGAGATGAAGTGTATAAAGAGATTTTTGAACAGGCTGAGAATTTTAAGAAATACAATAAATAATTATTAATTATATAAATACAACAATATTAATATAGTAAAAGTGCCAATTATATATGATAGTACCTTAAAATTCAGAGATTGCTCTTTTTTGTTTTAATTCTTTGTCCGCTTTTAATTTTGCATTTTTTTCAATTTCGAATTGTTCGTCAAGTAATTTATCAGTAAATTTAATCCAAGCCCAATTGGGTTTTTTAGTTTTTTCAGTAGGTTCTGTGATATAATTGCACCAAATATTATTACTTGACCATTGATTCCAAAACCCATTAGGTTCACCAAAAGCAAGCTTTAATAATTGAAGTGTATAAGGTTTATATTCTGTTATAATCTTAACTTCTCGAATTTTGCCTTTGAAAACTCCTAAATATATTCCTAAAATTTTTGCATTATCAAGACTTTCAAATTCTTTATTGTCTTTTATATCCAAAACATAATTTAAATCAGGATTTGAAAAACTATAACGTGTATTATTAATATATAAAGTAAATTTATCGGAATTTGATGTTGCATCAACTGCAAATGGATAGTTTGAAATATCACCACCTAACTTGATACTTCTAAAACCATTATTTTCTTCTAATTTCTCGATATTTTGTGAAAAAGCATTAAAACTTATTATTATAAAAAGTGAAATATAAAGTCTCATATTTATTTAAAAAATATTTAATATTTACTCAAATATACATTTTTTTTGATGTTTAGAATGCTTTTTTGATATTTCAGTCATGATTGCTTTGTTTAAAATATTATCTATTAAGATAAAAGCTTTTTCATGTTAAATAAAGTTTTTTGTAGCTTACATCCGCAAGTAAACGACAAAAAACGACTGGAAAATATTTTGAACACTATTTTTTCTAACTATCATCTTTTTTTCTTTCATTTTGAAAATACATATATGTTCCCAAAGAAATTCCTAATATTATTCCAAGTCCTAAACCAAGCATAATATATTTGTTTTTACTTTGCTGTGAAAGCTTTTCAGGCGTTGGAATTAATTTTAGTTCATACGCTAATTTATCAGGAGGCAATAATTGTTGTCTAACTGAAAGATTTATTAGTTCGCTCATGTTTTATAATTTTTATTAAGTTAGTTTCATCATCTATGTTTATAAGAATATTGTCGAATCGTATTACATAAAGCTTATCACCATTATCTGATATAAATAGTTTTTGTGAAGGAAAAACTATGTTATTAAAAAAGTAGCTATCCTTTTTAAAATTGAAATCCTCAATCTCAAATTCTTGCATTTCTTTTAATAGTCTAATGAATCTCTTTATTGCTCTTTCGTTTGCGATAGATTCTTCTTGTTCTTCTAATTTTTTGTTATAATGATAGCTATTTTTACAAGATGAACTACAAAACTTTCTTGCGGAACTTTTGTACTCTGGTATTTTTTCTTTACACTGTGGGTTAACACATATTTTTTCTGGTCGTTTCATATTCTTTTAGTTTGTATTGATTAATCTTTTTAAATATTATTTTTTTCTTCCATTGTTAATCCATTCTAAAATCGTTTCCTTTTTGAAAAGCAAAGGCTTTCCTTTTTGAAAACAGGGAATCTCATTTCTAAATACTTTTGCGCGGATAGTGTTATGCTTTAATCCAGTTAAAATAGCAACTTCATTAATATCAATTACTTTTTTATCTTGGTCATTTTTAATCACACTTTTTCCAGAAGATAAATTGTTACTAATTATCCTATTGAGTAATTCTTCGAGTTCGTCATATTCAATTACAATTATTTTTTTCATCGCATTTATGTTTACAAATCAACTTAACTTTTAAATGTTTATTTGCCTGGTCAAGCAAACAACATGTCCAAAGTTACTATTGGTTTTTTAAACGATTTTTTTAAATCGACAATTGTCGACCAAAAACATTGGTTGTAATTGTATTTACAAGGAATATTTTTTTAAAAAATTAATGTTTGTTCGACATTTTATTTTTGAAAATGATAAAATACTTAATTCTTAAAAAAATGGAAACAGTAGATAATACGGGGTGTTTTTTTTGTGCAAATTTTGTGCAAATAAAAAAAGGTCCCAAGAAATAAATCTTGAAACCCTTGATTTTACTAGTGGTCCCACCTGGGCTCGAACCAGGGACCACCTGATTATGAGTCAGGTGCTCTAACCAACTGAGCTATAGGACCGGTTAGAAGAGTGCAATATTACTGCTAATTTCTATTTACTGCAAATTTTTTTTCAACTTGTATCTTAATTTACTCGCGGGCATCTGTGTTGGGCATTTCTTGACACAATTCGATCAACACGCCGTTGGTCCCTTTGGGGTGTAAAAAAGCCACCAGTTTATTGTCGGCGCCGGGTTTGGGTGTTTCGTTCAAGACCACAAAGCCTTCATTTTGCAAGCGGGCGATTTCGGCCACGATATCTTCTACATCAAAGGCAATGTGGTGGATGCCTTCGCCTTTTTTCTCGATGAATTTTGCGATTGGACTGTCGGGATGTGTGGCTTCTAACAACTCTATTTTATTGGGTCCGTTGCTAAAAAAGGACGTTTTGACTCCCTCACTCGCTACGGCTTCTTCTTTGTAGGGCGGTTGGCCAAAGAGCTTTTCAAAAAGCAAATTGGAAGCTTCTAAATTTTTTACCGCGATTCCTATATGTTCTATTTTTCTCATGCTGCTATTTTCTGTAAAATTATAAAATAAAAAACAATACAAAACGCCTAAAATCTGAAATCGGTAATCTTCAATCAAAAATCTTATTGTATTTTTGTCCCATGGAAACAAATAGACAAAAAAAAATAGGAGCCCTTTTACAAAACGATTTAGTCTCCATTTTACAAGGTGAAATCCGAAAAAACAACATCAATAACTTAGTGATTTCGGTTTCAAAAGTAAACGTTACTTCCGATTTATCCATTGCAAAAGTGCATTTGAGCGTTTTCCCTACCGAAAAAGCCGGCGAAATTTTAGCCGCCGTAAAAAGCAATGCCCCTTTGATCAAACACGACTTAGCCCAACGGGTAAAAAACCAATTGCGCAAGGTGCCCAACTTAATTTTTTACATCGACGACAGTTTAGATTACATCGAAAAGATCGACAAGGCCCTAGCCGGCGATGAAAACCCGATTGAAAACCCCGATTTATTAGAAAAAAGAAAGAAATCATAATTTGAACCTTTCCTTATACATAGCCAAGCGTTATGCTATTAGTTTTAGCAAGAACAAAGCCATCAACATCATTACGGGCATTGCTTCTGTGGGAATTATTGCCAGTACTATGGCTTTGTTTGTGTTTTTATCGGTTTTTAGTGGCTTAAAAGAATTTACCCTTGATTTTGCCAATGCCACCGACCCCGATTATAAAGTAGAAACGGCCAGCGGGAAATTTTTCACACTAACCCCAGCCCAAGAAGTCGCGTTGCGCAAGAGTGGTGTCCTCACTGCCTTCAGCAAAGTGGTTTCCGAACGGGTATATTTTGTGTACGATGCCAAAGAAATCGTAGCCGAAATCAAAGGCGTTGATACGCAATATGCGGCTGTTACCGATTTTAACCAACATTTATTTGTGGGCGAATGGTTGGCCCCAAACTCTGAAGAAGTGGTAGTGGGTGCCGAAATTAGCCGCAAATTAGCATTGGGTTTGTTTGACTACAACCACCAATTGGAAGTATATGCGCCCAAACCCGGGAAAGGAAATATTGAAAATCCGGAGGATGCTTTTAATAAAGCGCTGCTGTTCCCCTCTGGAGTGTATTCGGTAAACGAGGAAATGGACGGAAAATATATTTTCTGTGACCTACAATTAGCGCAACAATTACTGGGTTTGCACCCGCAACAATTGACCGCTCTGGAGCTTAAAGTAGCTCCCCAACATTCGGAAGAAGAAGTGCGCCAAACCCTGCATCGTATTTTAGGAAACGGCATTAAAATAAAAAACAGAGCCCAATTGAACGATGCATTGTATAAAATGCTGCAATCGGAAAATGTGTTTATTTATTTGTTCAGCACTTTGGTGGTGATTCTTACGTTATTTTGTTTGGCCGGAGCCATTGTAATGATCATCATTGATAAAAGGGAAAATTTAAAAACCTTGTTGCATATTGGTTTGACGCCAAAAGCCATTCGGGGCATCTTTTTTGCTCAGGGACTCCTCATTACTTTTTTTGGATTGGGCATCGGACTGGCGCTTGCCATTTTGCTCATCGTATTGCAGCAGCAGTTTTCATTCTTGATGATTACCGCAACCCTTCCTTATCCGGTAGTTTTTGAATGGGATAATGTGTGGATTGTTGTTGCCACTATTGTACTGTTAGGCATGCTCTCTTCGTGGATTGCCTCGGGAACGGTTACTAAAAATGTATTGCGATAAAAAGCGTGCACAACTCTAGCGCATAATTTCAAGACTTGTAAACACCCGATAATTTTATTTTTATTTACTGGGCATCCGCTGCCGCTCCACCCAACATATTATACCATATCCATCCACTGCTAAACTGAGGCTGACCAACCGGGCCACAATTCGTACAAAAAATAATTAAACCATCCGCTGGAAACTCTATATCATCCCTTTCAGCGGCAGTCATTCTTGGCGGTAAAAATCCTTGGTTCGTAGAGGCAATTTCAAGTGCCGCAGTTGGAGTTGCAGTTTCTGATGAAGTTCCAAGACCAATTCGCACATTATGTTGAAAAGACTTGGATCCTGAAACGGTTTGATCTGTGGTCAAATCTACCAGTATATTTGATGGAGACTCCCACTCGAAAAAATAGTAAGGCCCATTGGGTAACTGAATTAAACCTGTTGTCAATATTTTACCTTGACCTGGCTGATTGTTTTGTGGCACCTTAATTTTATCAATACTTATACTTGCGTCTTGAAGCTTATATTCGGAAACACTGCCATCTTGAAGCTTATATTCGGAAACACTGCCATCTTGAAGCTTATTATTTGTTACACTGCCATCAAAAATCTTAAGTTCGGTAACGCTTTCATCTGCAAGATCCTCAGTCGCAATGCTTCCATTATTAATTGCTACAGAAGTCACACTATTATCTGCCAGTTTTTCGCTTGTAACATTACCGTAAGCAATCGCTGCAGAGGTAACACTACCTTCTGCCAGTTTTGTCCATGGTATTGAATTGTTAAGGATGTGATAGTTTCCATCAATTACATCTTGCCCGAGTAGTCCTGGATCTCCTTGTGGTCCTTGTGCTCCATCCATTCCGTCCATTCCTGGCATTCCGTCCATTCCTGGCACTCCGTCAGCTCCAGGAGCACCATCATTTCCTTGAATTCCTTGTTCGCCTGGTGGTCCTGGGTCTCCTTGTTGCCCTATTAATGAAACTCCAGCACCCCATGATCCCGTTGATTTTGGTCCAAAAAGCTGAAAGCTCGTTGAATTAATATAAAAATCGCCATTTTCACCGATAGAATTATTGGGATCACTAGTGCCATTAAGAACGGCTGAACTTTTTATCATACTTATCCATGACCGACCGTTATAGTATTGCGGTTGCCCATCTGCACCACCGCAATCTGTACAAAATATGATCAATCCGGTTGCAGGAGATACAATGGCATCCCTTTGTGTTACATCCATTCTTGGTGGTAAAAACCCTTTAGTTGTTGATACTACATCTAAGGCCGAAGATACATCTGGCGTTACAGTACCAACCCCCACTTGAGCAAAAGCAGTAGTGCCACACATAATTAATACTACCCATAAAATAATTGTTCTCATGAAATTATTTGTTTTTTTGAATATATTAGCACCCTTTGGGTACGTTTTTTAAAAATTTCTTAAAGTTACTAAAATAAATCCAATTGGTAAAAAAATGAAAAAATGAAAGCCAATTAACTCGTGCTGTGCTAATTCCTTAAATTGTTTCTCAATTCAAAGAAATACCCGATATTTGGCAACACAATCATCAAAAAAAAATTAGCGTTAGTTTAATGTTTTTCAACTCCTTATCATTTGCCCAATTTTTACCCATCGTATTTATACTGTATTGGTTCGTATTTAATAAAAATAAAACCACACAAAATGCCGTATTGATTGTAGCAAGCTATTATTTTTATTCTTGTTGGGATTGGCGGTTTTTGTTTTTATTGGTGTTTTCTACTTTGCTCGATTACGTGAGCGCCATCATGATGGAAAACTGCACGACCCCAAAAAAACGAACGTTTTGGTTGTGGTTGACTATTGGAATTAACTTAGGCTTTTTAGGTGTTTTCAAATATTACGATTTCTTTGCGCAATCTTTTGCCGATTTGTTGAGCGGTTTCGGATTTCAAACGAATCCGGTTTTATTGCAATTGATTCTTCCTGTGGGTATATCCTTTTATACCTTTCATGGTTTGTCTTATGTGATTGATATTTATTATAAAAGAATCACCGCCGAACGCAATTTTGTTGACTATTCGTTATTCGTAAGTTACTTTCCGCTTTTAGTAGCCGGACCCATTGAAAGAGCGACGCATTTATTACCGCAAGTAAAAATCAAACGCCATTTTAATTTTGAAAAAGCCAAAGAAGGCCTATATCAAATCCTATGGGGATTGGTCAAAAAAGTGGTGATTGCAGACAGTTGTGCAACCTATGCGAATGCTATTTTTGATCATTATGAATCAATGAATTCGTTGTCATTAATTTTAGGGGCTGTATACTTTGCCTTTCAAATTTATGGCGATTTTTCGGGGTATTCTGATATCGCATTGGGAACTTCTAAATTATTCGGAATCGATTTGTTAAGGAATTTCAATTACCCTTATTTTTCTAGAGATATTGCCGAATTTTGGCGTCGTTGGCACATTTCTTTGTCCTCGTGGTTCCGCGATTATTTGTACATTCCGTTAGGCGGAAGTCAAGGCGGCCTGTGGATGAAAGTGCGAAACACATTCATCATCTTCTTGGTCAGTGGGTTTTGGCATGGAGCCAACTGGACGTTTATTGTTTGGGGATTACTAAATGCGATTTACTTCTTGCCTTTGTTACTACAAAATAAGAACCGTTCCAACATGGGCGAAATCGAAATGAATTGGAATATAAGTAGCGTAAAAACCTTTTTTGCTATTTTAGGCACATTTGCATTAACTTCAATTGCTTGGATTTTCTTTAGAGCCAAATCCATTTCAGAAGCAACGGGGTATATCCAAAGAATGCTAACCGATTGTCAATTTGATTCGCAGTATTTGAGCAACCAACGATACAACCATGAACTACTGGTTTTTGTCGTGGTTTTTGTCGTGGTCGAATGGTGCAATCGCTTAAAAGTTGAACCTTTATCGGGAAAAGCAAGTTGGATTAAAGTAGCTTTAGCCCTTATGGCGTTGCTGGCGTTAGGAGTGTATTCCGATTATAAAGAATTTATTTATTTCCAATTCTAATGAAACCATTTTTTGTCTTTATCGGAAAAATTTTGCTGGTGCTTTTGCTTTCTGCTTTTGCATTGGATTTTATGTATACCACTGTTTTTGGTCAATCTGAAACGCGAAATAAGGTAGAAAGTGTCATCCATTTGAAACCCCAAAACTATGATGTAATCATTTTAGGAACCTCAAGAGCAAATAATCATTTTGTGCCGGAATTGTTTGAAAAAGAAGGGCTAAAAACCTTTAATTATGGGATGAGCGGTTCGCATTTGTTTGAAACATCATTGCTGTTGAAATTAATGGTAGCTCGCGGCTGGAAAATTAAAAACGTCATTGTAGAAACCGATTTAAATTTGTCTAACGAAAAACGCGATGACGGCACTTTTGGACGTTTTATGCCGTTCCTGCACCAATCCAAAATCATTACCGATCATTTTAAAAAGGAAGCCGATTTTACGGAATTATATTATGTGCCCTTTTATCGTTACCTCCAATTTGATGAGAAAATCGGATTTCGAGCTTGGTATAAAACGTTGGTGAACGAACCTACGAATGTGATGCATAATCAAGGATATTATCCTTTAGGGCATAATCCAAAGGCCAACATGAAAAACAATATTGAAAACTTAAAACCTTTGCGCAACCGTTATTTCGAAGAAATCAAACAAATTTGTAAAGCTAATGGTATTCATTTGATAGCCGTAACCACGCCTATGTGTTCCAATGTAAAAGGCATGGAGTACTTTAAAAAAGTGAAAGCGATGTATCCTGAAATAAAAGAATACGAACATGTTGTAGTGGGCGATCAATACTTTTCTTCTTGTGGCCATTTGAATGATAAAGGCGCACGGTTGTTCACCGCTAAAATAATTGATGATTTATTTAAAAATCAATAATTTCCGATAACATACTAAAGGGTTTTTGTGCTTCAAGAATAATTAAGAAATGATATGAAATAAAAAAACCTCCCAATTTACATGAGAGGTTTTGTATACCTAAAAAGTGACCTATTGAAAAGTGTTCATGAAGCACTAGAAATCGTAAAATGTATGAAAAAGTAAGGGATTGCAAGATTCTCTTACCTATTTTCTAGTTATTCCTCAATCAAAAAAAAGACCTGCAATTGCAGGTCTTTTTTGTAGTGTTATTTAATTGAATTTAAACTGTAAATACAATTCGTTAGTGCCGTTTGCTCTGCCCAACAACTCACTGCGTAAGCTGTACTCATATGCATATCCTAACATAAGTTTTTTACTTACTTTAAATTGGGTCATCCCTGCTACTGAGCGATCTGTTCTATAGGTTGCCCCTAAATGGATGGCATCATCTATTATTGTAGTGGCCGTAAAATCTGTAGAAAAGGGAGCGCCATTTACATAACGTACCATAATCGATGGAACCAACTTAACAGAACTATTGATATCAAAATTATATC